>Ga0209396_1002832_pt1 | contig 17949 bp, 20 predicted proteins | sample GOMGulsemesocosm_6_FD_184638 | JGI IMG/M metagenome (GOLD analysis project Ga0209396, IMG submission 184638) | Methane-oxidizing microbial communities from mesocosms in the Gulf of Mexico - GOM8C Gulf of Mexico (SPAdes) (version 2) | ecosystem: Environmental > Aquatic > Marine > Cold seeps...
TCGAACACTTTCATGCGTTTTAGCGAGTTTATTAAAATCATGTGTTTCCATAGTCACCAAAAGAATGGATTGCTTAAAGTCATAATGCTATTAGATCATATAATTAGGCGGATTGGTATAACATAACTGAGATCAGAAATTAGATGAAGGTGTGGTTGCCCATACGCTTACGTTGCTCGAACCGAGCCTCGTCCTGAAACCAAATATCTACGTCTTTTAAAGCGATATGTCTAGGGAGTCTAGGGACATTTTCATTTGGAATTTTTTAAAGCTTGCTGGGCTTCTGAAGACTGCTTGATATGCTTTGAACGCGTAGTGATCCAATTTAAGTTGAGAAAATGATGATCCATAATAAGCACCTTTCGTGGATACTTATATTAGATCATAAAATTAATGGATTTGGTATAAAGTTTAATCCCACATATAATCAGTTTATAAGCTTAATCACCTAAATATGTCAGAGAAATTATATCTTAGCTAACGATTTGGGATATTGGCGCTCTGCTGCTATCTGTTGAGCAAGTACATCGATATCATTGCTATCTATCGATGTTATTAGGGCTGAGTTGAGCAACGATGTATCGATCTTAAAATCGTTCAATTTCAACTTATCGATAATTTGTTCTGCTACCGTTAATGCGGACGAAGCCTTCACTATTTCCGCCCTCGCATAATGTTGTTTTTCAAAGGAAACATCATAAGCTCGTAATGAAATATCTTCACCTGGAACCTGTTGTGCTCCAAAAAGTGGCGTGCTGCTGTGCTTAGCGGTGTTAAATGTAGGAATGAAATAGGCTATATGCGCAATAGCTTTATGGGTTCTAGCTTGGCTCTCTTCGACACTCCAACCTTGTTGTAATTTAGTATTAATATGTTGATTAAGTATTGGCTGAGCACTATCAGATGTACTTTTTGCTAGGCCATCTTTAAACAAAGTAATTTCTTCAGTCATGCCATGTAGCTGAAAATAACCATCCGGGTAAGGGGTTAACTGCGCCATGCCGTTTGGCGTGCTACGTTCACCATGAAAAATTACTTCAGGCCATTTATCACCTTGTTGCCAGTGTGTGACGTAAGCAGCTTTAAACTCGACCATTCTGGTTTTCTGAAATTGAGTCAGGTTATCAATAAAACCAGTTTGATAACCGCAAGCATTAATCAAATAATCGACTTCCACTTTGCTGGTTTTACCGCCTTTTGAATAAGTGATTATCCATTTTTCTTTACTTAACTGAACATTCGTGACTTTGGTACTGATCAGAAGTTGGCAGTTCGGTTTGGCGTTTAATGCGAGTGAAGACGTAGCTGCAATTCTAAACAGGCTTAGACCATATTCTTGTACAATCAGAATTGGGAACTTAATGGTATTTAAATCCACATTATTGGCGAATGGTATCAACCATTGTTCAAGTGTCGTTACAGAACTTGTTTGTTTTTTACCTATTAAGGATTCGAGGTAATCACGTTCGCAGAGTTGGAAGTAATCTTGTGGTTCGCCTAATACTGCGTTACTAGGATCGTCACTGATCAGTTGTTCATAGCACTTTTGTAGTAACTGTAAGCGCGGTAGTATGCTGTTGATGTCACCACTATAACGCTTAGGATTGGCGATAATGGTTGGCCGTCTATTGATGCAATCTGGATAAACTTTGATGGTTGCAATAGATTGCGAAAGTAGAGTTAAACATTGCTCATCAGAAATATCAGGATATAGGTTGCCACCCGCATGCAAGTGACAAACTGGCGGACCATTAACTAAACTCTTTCCTGCTTCAAAAAGAACGACATCAATATCAAGCGCTGATAATTTGAGTGCAATTGTGCTGCCAGCGATACCTCCGCCAATAATACCGACCCGTTTTGAATTGCTAGAAGAACTGTTCATATAAAGCGTACATCGTAGTGTTTAGTGTATGTACTGATTATGCCAACAATTATTAAAACTATGAAACTAATTTTCATCATTAGCTATTATAATATATTTTTAACTGCACGATTATTGGACTATTTTTTATTGCTAATTATGTTGCGCCAACAATTTAATTTTTTATGGCGATATATGTTTATTAATTACGCTGTGCGCCTATACTTACCGTCAGAGCAATTGTCACTTAATATTTATACTGGAATTAAGCTTTAATGATTAAATTTATGACTTCTCCCCAAGACATGCGTTTATCGGATGTTGAGACTATTCAATACGAACAAATCCTCGAATATGTAACCGAAATCAGCCTTAACTTAATGGCTGTAAAAGTGCAAGAAGATCGCCCTGGAGACTTTCTTGGTTGGTGTAATGCTTTATACAAACATGTTCGTTATGACATCAATATGGACTTGCTTGATGAAAAGCTAGAGAAGCCATTACAAAAATTGCTTAAATTATTAGCTAGTTCGATTAGTTGTAAACAAATTAAGACCAGCAGAATAACGCCGTGGCCATTTTGGAAGAACTTTATTTTAGAGCAGAGTGAGCAGCAAGCGCTACCTGAACGTCAACGTTTACTTGATTTCATACAAAGTCTAGGTCAATCGACATTAGCCGATATGTCAGATCTAGAACGTCTTGCTTTTGCTGGGAAACATCTAGCTGCGCATACACCAAGTCGTTTTAACTTTGATGTTGAATTGTTCGGAAGTACACGTGGTTCAAAACAATTTCATGATGTATTACAAAGTGAACCCGAGTCGATTGATCATGCATTAGCGGCAATTCCAAAATTAGGCGTTGTATCAGAAGCTGAATACATGGAATTCGTTAGTCGTTTTAAAGCTATTTTTGCAACGAAAGCGAATTTATTTGTTGCAACGCGTATTTTAGCTATGTATCGTCCAGATGTATTTGTGGTGTTAAACGCAAGTAAAGTTGATGCGTTATGCCAAGGCTTTGGTTTAGTTAAACTAAAAACCAGTGATTTTACTCGCTACTGGCAAGATATTCTTGAAGCGATCCATCGCCAGCCTTGGTATCAGTCAAAGCAGCCTGAAGATGCGGTTGAATTAGCACTTTGGAATAATCGTGCGATCTTATTCGATTTATTCTTTTTTACTGAAGAAAACCTCACAGAAAAATCAAACTACCTGAAACTAAAGAATAAGCCTGTTTCAGCTGCAAGAACAACAACGCGTGCTGCTGGTACTTCTCGTAAGCGTACTAAAGAAAGTGCTGCTGAAGCGGTAGACCGTATGTTGGCGGATCCAGAGTTACCAAGCTACTTACAGAGCAAACGTGATTCTATGATTAATGAAGTTAAAAAAGGCAAGAGCGCAACAGAAGTTGTGGCTTTGCTTCGTTCTATCTTTGGTTAGATTAGCACTAATCTAGTTTACAAGAATAGACAAAATAAAAGGGCTTCCAATTGGAAGCCCTTTTTGTATACGTTAACTTTTATTAGCTAATTTCTGATTCGTTAACTAGTTACGCTAGAGTTACAGCGAAACCCAACCTACCGCTTGCAAAAATACGATTGCAATAGCAATTGGTGAGATATAGCGTAAACAGAATATAACAGCGCTGTATGCTAGATCAGATAGAGCAAACTCAGTCTTAGTGATATCTTTATCTACAACCCAACCGACAAGTACCGCAGTAAATAGACCGGCCAACGGCAGCATAATATTAGCGGTTAGCTTATCGAGTGCATCAAAGAAACTTAATCCCATGATGACGTCTTGAGCCCAATCGGCACCACTCAGTGAGAATACTGTTAGCAACGATAGAGCCCAGATTGATACACCCGCAGTAAACGTTGCTTGTAAGCGCGATAATTTAGTTCTTTCATTTAAAAAAGCCACAGATGGTTCAAGTAATGCAATCACTGAGGTAAATGCAGCGAAGGTTACCATGATAAAGAACAATGTTCCGAATAGTGAGCCCATTGGCATTTGACCGAATGCAATTGGCAAGGATACAAATAGTAAACTAGGACCTGCAGATGGCTCCATACCGTTAGCAAATACGATTGGGAATATAGCGAGACCAGCAATCAATGCAACTGCTGTATCCATCACAGCAATCCAGATTGATGTTTTTGCAATCGAAGTCCCTTCAGGCATATATGCGCCATACAACATCATGATGCCAGACGACAGGCTTAGCGTGAAGAAAGCATGACCTAGTGCTGTTAATACACCATCTATAGATAACTTAGAGAAATCAGGCGAGAACATGAATTGTGCTGCTTCGCCAAAGTTACCTGTTGCTGCAGCGTAAAGCATAATGATAACTAGCAATATCAGTAATAGTGGCATCAGATAGGTGACCGCTTTCTCTAATCCCGCATTCACTCCTCGGATTAATACCAGCATTGCTGCAACGATAGTGATAGAAGACCATAAAATAAGTTGTGATGTATCAGTAATTAAACCAGTGAATAATGAACCGATTTGATCTTTATGCGGTGCGCTATTAGCCGCATCTAGTAAGAAATCACCGCCGATACCAAAGAAAATATAAGCAGCAGCCCAACCTGCAATTACAATGTAGAAGCTAAGGATTAATGAACCTGCAATCACACCAGAAGCACCCAGTAGAGACCAAATGCCTGAACGTCCTGATTTCTTAGCGATGCTTGCTGAAGCGTTCGCTGGTGAGGTGCGTTCGTGTTTACCGATCATTACTTCAGCCATCATGACTGGAATACCGATTAATAAAATACAGAATAAATAGACAAGTACGAAAGCGCCGCCGCCATTTTCACCCATGATATATGGGAATTTCCATAAGTTACCTAAACCTACAGCTGCACCAGCAGCGGCAAGAATATATTTAAATTCACTTGACCAACGGTTGTCGATTGTTGTGTTTGACATAGAGGTTATTGTGTCTGACATAGAACCATCCTGGGTTGTCTATTTTTTTGTTATGTCAATATTAATAACATAATAAAAAAACCAATATAAGTGGATGTTTTGGAATATATCGCTATATAAGCGTATATTTTTTTATATTAAACTGGCTTTGTGTTTATTTCTGGGGGGAAAATTCAGTACTTATCGAGTAGTTGGTTTTATCTGCTTGGTTTTTTTTAAAGGGCTGGATTTTGAGTTATTTTGAGAAAATATCAGAAATCTGAACTAGCGGATTAAATGTTGTTCTAATCTTATACTTTTAATTTAAGATTCAACAATATTTTGTATTGAGCCCGACTTTTGTCGAACTCAATCATGATTAAATTTTATAATATGGAAATTGCTTAAGCTGAAACAGCAGAATCTGATGTAGACAGGGCATTTGAAAGGTTTTTAATATAAACATTGATTAGCGTTTCAAATTCAACTTTTACTACTGGCTTAACACCGATCCCGGCAAGGCTCGGTAGTGGGATTGTCATAACCGCGTCGGTTAATAATATAACGTCACAACCACTGTCGGTCTCTTCTAAGATCCACTCACCTGAAACCGTTGCGTTTTGATCTGCAGTCTTTTTAGAAGACCAAGTAATACTTTTAGTCTCTTCATTACAGACGTATTGGCAAGCATAGATAGTCTGAAAAGTAATTGGCCCTAAGCCCATTTTTTTCATTTCCCAGCGGTAGGTATTCACTTGTTCTTCGATTAATTTATCTAAATCAGGGAAGTGGCTAGTTGAAGTGGGTACGTCAGATAATAAGTTATAAACGTTATTTATATTACCTGGAACACTGAATTTTTTCTTAATATTTATTTTTACGTCAAATGCCATCTTAGTTATCATCCTTGTTATAAAATTAGTGATAATTACTTAATTATCATAGTAAAACACACTGCATCAGATACTTTATATTGTCAAATTTAGAAGCCTAATCTGTCGGGTTAAGCAGTTAACTTTACAATGTGTCAGTTGTTGATAGTACCGCGGTATTAATTCGCCATAGTTCATTGAGTGTGGTTTCATTTTCAAGCAAATCACTTAACCTGAACTGATCCATGGCTGTTAAGAATGCATTAGTTGCAACGTTTAATGCTGTTTTTAATTTACAGCTTTCCGAAGAGTTTTTAGTTGCTAGAACTGAATCTGCAGAGTAGGGAGTTTTGGTCGCAGGGCTTAACGTATTTTCAAGCTGTCTTATTAACATACCAATATTAATATTTTCAGGTGTTTGGATTAACCATATCCCGCCATTTTTTCCGCGTGAAGAATCGATATAACCAAGAGCAGAGAGGTGAGCGATAACTTTAGCAATATGATTTCGTGATGCTTGATATACCTGGGCGACTTCAGCTGAGCTTGATTTATCTCCATCAGGTAAGGTCGCTAGATATATTAGTGTTCGTATACCAAAATCAGTGTAGGTTGTTAACTTCATCTTATGCCCTTATTACGCCGTTATCTTCTATTACCAATTTAATAGCGAATGTCGTTAAATCTGCTCTTCAGCGCTAACTACAGGTTGTATTTTTTGGTAATGATTTAAGAATTGCTTAAATCCTTCCAGTAACTCTTGAGGTCGACTAAATTGGCAATAAGTAACGGGATAGTCTTGGTCTAACTCTTTTAATAATGGGCTTTTGATTGGTGCACCACGCCATACTGCGAAAAATACGGGTTTCGGATTGACGGAACTGAGGTTGTACGATAATTCGTATGCATCACTGTCGTTAGCCGAAGTGTGGATATATAACATTGCATCGACAGCTGATAGTAAACGTAAGCGGTAGTGGCGATAATTTGCTGGGGTAAATACAATACCTGTTTGTTTTTGAAATGAAACCTGGTAATCGTCAAGTTCATCATTGAGTTCGAAAGGTAAAAATTCTAAGTCAGGTAAGTTACTTTGTAAGAAGGTGACCACATTACTGACTATTTTTAAGTGGTCGGTATTCACGTCTCCCACATTTTGTTTGACTAGTAGTTTCATGATTGTGCCCTTTTAATAACCTGTGGTTGTGAACAACACCTTAATGTTAGATTATTTATACTCGGAACAATTAGAATTCTGAATCAGTTGTGAGCTTTTATTAATACGAATGAACCATCTCAGCGTAAAGTATGAGCCATCTCAGCGTAAAGTATGAGCTAGCTCATTTTCGATGTCATTATTTCGAATGGCGTGTTACTGGGTGTAGCTTATCTAAAGCAATGGACAAGCCATTTTCTGTTACGATACGCACATGATCTCGACGCAGTTTACGAGCTTCATCAACGCCACAAGAATGGGCTATTAATCCAACGCCATAATGAATATATTTATTATAGTTGGCTACTCGCTGTGCTTTGTCTGCTACGTCTAAACCTTCTTGCAACTTAGGATCATGAGTTGTGATCCCTGTTGGACAGGTATTTTTATTGCACTGTAGAGCTTGAATGCAACCGAGCGCAAACATATTACCGCGCGCTGATACAATAAAGTCAGCACCGACAGCTAGAGCCCAAGCGACTTTAGATGGGGTTATTAATTTACCGGAGGCGATCACCTTGATTCGATCTTGCAGCCGATACTCAATCAATAGATTAGTCAATATGGGTAAGCTTTCCTTTAACGGCAATCCGACATAATCCATCAAAGGCTGCGGCGCAGCACCTGTACCACCATCGGCACTATCCAAAGTCATAAAATCGGGCGCAGATTCATCGCCGCGTAATTTTATTTCAGCAAGTAATTCCAACAACCATTGTTCATGGCCGAGCACAAACTTAATGCCAACAGGTTTGCCTGTCACGTTGCGAATACGGTTGATCATATCGAGCATATCTTGGACGTTATTTATGTCGAGGTGGGCATTTGGGCTAATGGAATCCTCTCCTGCTGGAATGCCTCTAATTTTAGCTATTTCTGTGGTGACTTTTCTACCTGGTAATATGCCACCTTTACCCGGTTTTGCCCCTTGACTGAGCTTGATCTCGAACATTTTTACTTGTTCGGTTGCAGCGATGGTTTCCAGTTTATTATCGGATAAATTACCGGCTTCATCACGGACACCGTATTTAGCCGTACCAATTTGATAAACAATATCGGCACCGCCTGCTAAGTGGTGTTGAGATAAACCGCCTTCACCGGTGTTTAACCAGCATCCTGCCGCTTTTGCGCCATGGGATAAGGCCAATACGGCGGGCTTGGATAACGCTCCGTAGCTCATTCCAGAAATATTAAAAATAGAGTTGGTTTGGTAGGGATGGCGACAATGATTGCCAATTGTTATACTGCTGGGGGATTGAGCGTTTTCAGCTTGGGTTGGAAATGCGCAATTCATAAACATGATGGTACCGACAGCGTCTAAATTACGTGTTGAACCAAATGCGATGGTACGATCCACATTCTTAGCTGCCCGATATACCCAAGAGCGTTCGGCTCGGTTAAACGGCATCTCTTCACGATCTTGAGAGAAAAAATACTGCCTGAAAAACTCACCTTGCTTTTCAAATATATAACGGAATCGACCGATGACGGGGTAGTTATGACGGATGGCTTGTTTGGTTTGATTTTTGTCTTGGATATACATGTATATCACGACAACAATGCTGATGATTATGGCTAAAATAAATAGGCTAGTAACGATATCTAAGCCAACTATTAATAAATCTAAGCTTTGCATTTTATCTACCTCATTTCATACTTGATCCTTTAGTAAAGAATAGAAATGAGGAAATAACCTTAACGACTTGAGAAAAATTAGCTTATCGCGATATCTTGAGCAATTTTTTCCAGTAAAAATGTTTCTCTTTCGATTGATAATCCAGTTCTCGGATGGCTTTTAATTACTTCACGGTTATGCGCAATGGCGGTGTGGATATTGATCCATTCTGCGCTCACTCCATTTTGAATTTCGTTTTCTTCTAGTCTCGCTTTACCTAAGGTTTTATCTGCTGTGCAGGTAAAGCAGTATGACAACATGTGCATCGCGTCAAAATCATTTTTGTACCATGGACGTATTTCTTCGTAGATGCCGTAAGGTTGCACGTCTTTAATATTTTGAGCGCCAGTCTCTTCTTCGATCTCTCGGATCAATCCTATCACGATATCTTCGCCCTCATTTACGCCGCCACCTGGCAAGCCGTAGTCATGATATCGGGCTGTGAAAATCAATAAAATATCTTCGCCTTTAGTAATGATGCCGCGGGTCGCTATACGTTGGAACTGGCTTTGTGGAGCGGTTACATCTGGGTGGATAGTGGAACGAAGGATAGGCATTGTACTGATCATGTGTGCTGAGCTCATAGGATAATTAGCCTTCATCCTAGCATTTATTTGGTATTTATTCAGCTATTGATTAATGGACTAACCTGCTAGGACTATGCAACAGGTTCTGCGCGATACATGCGACATAAATAACTAGAAATAGCGATAAGTATGAACGTATAAACTTTAAGTCACTTTCGGATTGGCAATAACAATTGATTTAAATTTGTAATGGTGTACTGTTACGGCATTACAAAGATGGAGGTGTAATGATATTTAACATTTTTGCTCAGCTCGATAACACCAATGATGCTGAAACCTTACTGCCTTTACTGCTTTCACCCGAAGAAATGGTTGCAATAAACAGTCGAGTAGTTGTGTATAAAGCATTAATGGATGGTCAGTTATCGCAGCGAGAAATAGCTAAAACATACAATGTCAGTATCGCGACGATCACTCGTGGTTCGAACAATTTAAAATCGATGAGTCCAATTCAGCGGCAGTTGTTACAACAGGCTTTACAAGAAGTGTTAACGGAGAAATAAGTACGATGTCAGAAGTTGCTGTATTACCGAAAGAGCGGGAAAGCTCTTCACTGGGTGGTGTTTTTATTATCACTGGCACGAGTATCGGTGCGGGTATGTTTTCACTGCCGGTATTAACTTCTGGCATGTGGTTTGGTTGGGCGGTGTTATTTTTGTGTGTATCCTGGTTTTGCATGTATAGCTCAGCACTGTACTTATTAGAGGCAAACCAAAAATTTAAACATGGGGTTAATTTTGACTCAATGACGAAAGCGTTACTGTCCCCAAGTTTCCGTTTACTTAATGGTTTATCAGTATTATTTGTTAGCTACATTTTGGTGTATGCCTATATCTCTGGTGGCGGCTCGATGCTGGCTCATAGCTTAAGCAGTGGCTTGGACTTACAACTAGAGCAGTCTACGACCAGTTTCATTTTCGCGGTGTTTTTAGGCTTGATTGTAAGCTTCAGTACTAAGGCGGTTGATCGAGTAACCTCTGCGATGTTGGGTGGCATGGTGATCACTTTTATTGTCGCGATTTCGACTTTGCTAGGTAATACCGATATTTCAATGTTAGCGCCGTTTGCAGAAATGGATGAGCGTTTAATGTATAGCTGGGCTGCGATACCGTCGTTGATGGTTTGCTTTGGGTTTCATTCTAACATTCCCAGCCTTGTTAAGTATTACAATAAGAACAGCAAGAAGGTTGTGAATTCGATCCGTTATGGTAGTTTGTTAGCACTTGCTATTTATCTACTTTGGTTGTTAGCGACCTTTACGGCAATTGGTCGCGAGGGTTTTGAAGCTGTTATCGCTGCTGGTGGTAATATGGGCGCATTGGTTTCGACATTAGAAAAATCAAGCTCTGGTGCTGCGCTAGCCATTATGTTGCAGTTATTTGCTAACTTCGCTGTTGCGACATCGTTTTTAGGTGTGGCATTAGGCTTGTTTGACTTCTTAACTGACTTATTCAAATTTGATGATAGTGTGATAGGCCGTGGTAAAACGGCGGTTATTGCGTTCATTCCACCGACTATCGGCGGCGTATTATTACCAAATGGCTTTATCTATGCGATTGGTTACGCTGGTTTTGCAGCTGCGGTATTTGCGTTATTTACACCTGTTGCACTGGCTTACCAAGCACGTAAACATTTGCCTGATTCTGGTTTTTTAGTTAGCGGTGGGGGGTTACGTATGGTCGTTGTATTGATTTTCGCGGCAGCGGTTATTATCTTCCAAATATTATCTATGCTCGGCTTACTCGCCTAATTAATGTAAAATAAATATACTTGGCTGCTGAATGTAGCCAAGTAATCGTCTCTAAGCCCTTATTTTCCTTCCTATCAGCCTCTCTATTCTCAATTTTTATCATGGACTTAATGCCTAATTTCTAGCAATATAGCTGTATTCTGAATACAAGTAATTACATACGGCTGTTTTATGAATTATATCTATGCTCGCTTTGCGATAATTTTAGCTTTGGTTGTGGCTTTAACTGGCTGCTTTAATTTCCCTGACGGTGGAAACTTAAATACATCGTGGTCAACAGGTGCCAGTAAACAACAGCAAGATGCGCTGTATCTGGTGGATACTGCTATTGGTGAATGCCCTCAACAAGCACGTAATCAGGCGCCGACTACACAAGCATTGCCAAGCGAGTTTAGCTTTGTAAACTGGAATATCTATAAACAGACCAATGACGGTTGGAATGAACAGTTGAGTGAATTTTCTGAAAATTACGATGTAGTAGTTTTACAAGAAGTGAAAATGGGTTTTTTACTTAATCGCTTATTTAGTCGCTATCAATTGAGCTGGACTCAAGTTGAAGCGTTTAGTATTTATGATCGCTCGATTGGGGTATTAACTGCCGCTAAAGTGAGTCCTTTATCAGCATGCAAAAATACCTTGAGTGAACCTTGGATCCGCTTTCCTAAATCAACGCTCATGACTACTTATGGGTGGGAGGGCAGTGAACAGCCATTATTAGTTGTTAATCTACATGCGATCAATTTTGCGCTTGGTGCTGATGAATTTAATGAACAATTATTACGCGCCATTTCAGTGATCAAATTACATCAAGGACCTGTGATCCTTGCGGGTGACTTTAATGCTTGGAGCAATAAGCGCTTAGCTATCTTGCAAACGCTAACTGAAGAAGCAGATCTGTTCCCGATTACTTATCGTGAAGATGTTAGAACGGTCGCGTTTGGTAATCCGATAGATGCTATTTACTACCGCGGTTTACGTCAAATATCCGGTACTTCGATGGTGACTGATGCATCAGATCATAATCCGTTAGTCGCGCGTTTCGGACCTGAATAGTCATTAATAATTTGGGGTTTACTAAATAGTCGAAAGGTTAATGTATGGAAAAATTTAACAGCGAATACCCGATCATCGTCGATGACATTGTACGCTGGGGTGATATGGATGCGTTTGGACATGTAAATAATACTGTCTATTTTCGCTATTTTGAACAGGCGCGTATTGGCTATTTTGAACATATTGACGTGATGGCGTATATGCAAGAACATGCTATCGGGCCGATCTTAGCAGAAACGCGTTGTCGTTTTAAAGCACCGCTTAAGTCTCCGGATACCATTAAAATCGGCGCGGCCGTTGTAGAATATTCAAAACATAAAGTATTAATGAAGTATGCTGTGTGGAGTAATAACTTACAAAGAGTTGTCGCTGAAGGGGATGGCTTGATTGTATTTGTTGATTATCACCAGCACAAGAAGGTTAATGCGCCAGAAGAAATATTAACGCGAATTGCAGAGCTAGAACAAGCCAATTAACAAAATGGATAGCTTGTTGTTACAACTTGCTATCCATTTTTTTATTTAGATACTGCTATCTTTAGCGGCTTTCTCGTTTAGGTATAGGCAGCCTAAAGTGAAAGCGTTTTGCTGGAATTTTTTCAATTCAGTCTCAGCAAAATCAACGAAAATTGGGTGGTCTTGTTGCATCTGTTTGTAGAATGTTTGTGAAACCATAGTCACATCTAGATTATCAATCAGTTGGATAGCGGCTTCAATTTTGAAGCTCGTCGAACTGCCACTAAATTTACCTTTAGTCATGCGTTCTTTGATCACAACATGAGTGATTTTATAATCCGTCATTAACTGCGCAAACTCTTTTTGGAACTGGCGCATTTGAAATGCTTCAACCGAGTTTGATACAGTAATTTTACGTTTACGACATTCAGGAACTTCAAACATGCCTGAATCAAGAGAAAGTAAACATAGGTTTACCTCGCTGCCCGCTAGTTCAACACTACAAATTTTCATTAAATAACTCACCATAAAATAAAGATAACAGCACTATTATAACGAGTTTATCTAAGCAGTGCATTTTTATCGCTATTTAGTTGGGAAAATAGTTGGTTCTGTGTTGTGATATCAGTCAAATGCTAATTAATTGTCGCAGAAAAAGGGGTGTTATGAGTTATCTATCTTGTGTTGAAATTGAACCGAAGAGTAGTGCTAATGCGAGTGTAATTTGGCTGCACGGTTTAGGTGCTAATGGTCATGATTTTGCGCCTATCGTACCGATGATCAACCTACCTGAAACGACGCAAGTGCGTTATATTTTCCCTCATGCTGAAGAGAGAGCGGTTACGATTAATATGGGTTATGTTATGCCTGCGTGGTATGACATTTTAGAAATGTCTGTCGAGCGTAAAATAGATAAACAAGGTTTACTCGATAGTGCAGTGCAAGTGCAAAGCTTAATTCAGCGTGAGATTGATCGTGGTATTGATGGAAAGCGCATTATTGTTGCTGGGTTTTCACAAGGAGGTGCGGTTGCGTATCAAAGTGCACTGACCTTTACACAGCCTCTCGGTGGTTTAATGGTGATGTCGAGTTACTTTGCTACCCATGATTCAATTGAACCTGCACTGTGTAATAAAGCGCTGCCTGTTTATGTTTATCATGGCACGCAAGATCCGATCGTTGTAGAAAAACTAGGTCAAGATGCTGTAGGTTTTCTGCAAGGTATGGGTTATGAAACTAGCTATACGACTTATCCTGCAGAGCATACTGTCACGCCAGAGCAAATTGGTGATATTCGAGATGTATTGGCAAACTTACTCAGCTAGCACTCGATTGTTTAATTAATAAAGTGCTTAGAGCATCATTTAAATAGGCACTTTAAAAATAACTTAAGACGAGGCAAGTAAACGGAGAATAAATTTTTTTTGTTACAATTATCGCTAATCGCTTAAATACATCGTTGAAGTTGGAAACTGCAGCTATGCTTAAATACTCCTTACGTCATTGGAAGACATTAAGATGCTTGACAATAATCCCGCAGATAATAACGACACGGATCCCGTCATCAATTCCCACATAGAACTTATATCAGAGCAATTATCATTCACGGACAAAATGTCGCTTGCAGATAAAATGCAACTAGTGCGAGATATTTGGTTAGCTGGGCTGGGAGCTTATAGTAACAGTTTGACTGGACAGCGTATGTCTGGGGAGAAGTCTTCAATTTTCTTTGAGCAGTTATTATCACGCGGTAAGCAGATTGAGTATGACTATGCGTTATCAACGCATAGTCAACACGTTTCTTTACCTGGCTTAGATAAATTCGCAGTACCTCCAAGATGCGTTCAGCAAGAACAAGCAAAAATATCTCAGTTGCAAGCTAAAATAGAGGTACTTTCTAAAACATTAGATCAAGCGCAAAATAATTAAATCGAGTGAACTTAAGCTAATAGCGCGCGTAAATAGGTTGCGGTATTAACTCGAATAGGCATGAAATAAACATTACCACCATGCTCTTGAATTCTGCTTAGCATTTTCCGCCCAAAACTAATATTCCAATCTTCAGTTGCCTGAAAGTGACTGGGGAATACCACGCTGTTCTTATTTTCCCAGTAAGATTGGCTCGATGCATGATAAACAGGACTAATCCCCCAGAATACTTCAACGTCTTGCAATACATCCATATAAATATCAAGCAGTTTCAAATCAAAGAAAGGTTGCGTGAAAAAACCATCGACGCCAGCTTGCAGCTTATCTTGGATATAATCCAATTCTCTACGCATTGAAGTTCGATATTGATCTATTGCGCCATAGACTTTTAATTCTGGTAGTTCTTTCTTAAGAATACGGATTAATTCACATGAGGTATTTCGATAAGTTCTTTGGCTTAGATCTTGAGGCGGATCGCCTTCGACTACGAGCACTGATTTAATATCACTTTGTTTGAAAAACTCTTTCATTGGAAAACCATCTCGTAAATCAAAATCAATAGCGCGAAGGTGAGGGATTGTTTCGTTAAATTGATCTTTAAATTTATCGCAGGCTTGCCAACTGCGTATATCAAAACGTAATAGGTCGGGGACGTTAAGGGTATTAACTTTAGGGAAGTTTAATACATCCTCAACGTCTTGTTCGAGTGCTTGCCACGAGCGGGGTACCAGTTCTATTGAGTATTTCATTATGCTTTCCTTGTCTTTGGGTTATATCCTGTCACTATCCTAGTGAGAAATAGTATGCGCAAGTGGCTAGTTAAGCGCTTGCTATTTTCCATTCGCAAGCATTTGTAACCACTCTATTTCTTGCCGCCAAATTGAATCATTAATAGTCTCCAATACCATAGGTATACCATCAAAGCGTGCATCTTGCATGATAAATTCAAAGGCTGCCTTGCCAATAAACCCTTGGCCTAAGCTATGATGGCGATCTAAGCGGCTGCTTAACTCAGCTTTACTGTCATTAATATGCATGCCAGATAAATATTCAAAACCGACAATGTCAGAAAATTGCTTAAAGGTATCAGTGCAGGCTTCATGGGTGCGTAGGTCATAACCAGAGACAAAAGTATGGCAAGTATCTAAACATACACCGACACGGTTTTTATCTTCAACTTGTTCAATGATCTCAGCTAAATGCTCAAAGTGATAACCGAGATTACTGCCTTGTCCGGCGGTATTTTCGATAACGGCTTTTACTGATGTTGATTTATCTAAAGCAAGATTAATTGATTCAGCAACTAGCTTTAAGCTCTCCGATTCTGATATCTGCTTAAGATGGCTACCAGGGTGAAAATTTAACAAGGTCAAACCAAGCTGCTCACAGCGGTGGATTTCGTCATAAAATGCTTGGCGTGATTTATCTAGCGCTTCGGCTTCTGGATGACCTAAATTAATCAAATACGAATCATGCGGTAATATTTGCCCTGGGCTGAAATTATACCGTTTGCAATTAGCCTTAAATTTGCAAATATCATCTTCGCTTAATGGTTTTGCTTGCCAGCGGCGTTGATTTTTAGTGAAAAAAGCAAACGCAGTTGCGCCTAAGTCATGAGCATTTTTCGGGGCGTTCCAAACGCCACCTGATGCTGATACGTGTGCACCTATAAATTTTGTCACAATATTTCTCTTATTAACTGTATGTCTTAATCCGCTATATTCGCCCAAGATATCGGTTGTTGGCCGCTTTGAATTAGCAATTCATTGGCTCTGTTAAAGCATTGTGAACCTAAGAATGACTCGAAGTCTTGACCTGATTTTGTGGCGCCAAGCGGACTTGGGTGCGAAGTCTTAATTACATGGTGGTGCGTATTTTCAGCGCAAGCGGTAATCTTATGAGCATGCTTGCCCCAAGCGAGAAACACGATAGGTTTTTCACGCTGGACTAAAGTTTCAATGACTTGTTCGGTAAATTGATTCCAACCTGTTTTCGCGTGTGCAGCCGGTTTGCTGTGTTCAACGGTTAATGATGAATTAAGTAGCAGTATTTGCTTAGCCCAAGAAGATAAGTCGCCATGTTGCGGTATGTTGAAATCGGTTAAATTATTGGCGAGTTCTTTATAGATGTTTCTTAAGGATGGCGGTATTTTAACACCTTGGGGTACCGAAAAAGATAACCCCATGGCTTGGCTTACAGTTACGCCATTCACTTCTGGCGTTTGATGATAAGGGTCTTGGCCGACAATCACAACGGAAATATTGTCATAAGTGGAGTGCTTAAACGCATTAAAAACCATGTTATTACTTGGTAATATCAGTTCAGGTGCGCTGATGTTATGAATATTAGTTTCAATTTCGTCTAATAAATCAGTCATCGGTGGCAAGCTATTCGCCCAGCCTTTAATACAATTAAACTCTTTACTTAATGCGCTCAAACTCATTCTCCTTTGTTATAAATAATCTGGCGCGATCATACAGCAGTGCACTTTAACTTTCAGCTTGTTACAATTAACTGCGTTTGTATAAGAGGCGTAATTCGATTTTATGCATGAGAAATGACTCCGAATACTCTAAAATCGAAATAAAGATTAGTTGAGCGAGATCAATGTGGGTATCACTTTATGGGTATAGTGTAAATGTTGGTAACCTGAATTTGGAGCTCACATGCTATCTCTTATCAACCAAGATCATAAACAAGTTGAACAGTTATTGAATGTTCTAACCCAACAATTAGCGCAGATCGAATCTGGACAACACGGTGTAGATTTCTCACTGATGGGTGATATTGTGCATTACCTTCGTAATTATATCGATAAATACCATCATCCCAAAGAAGACTTAATCTACGCTTATTACCTCGATAACTATGTCAGTGATGTCGATATGCCAAATCGTTTAGCGACTGAGCATCAAAGCTTAAATTTACTTTGTCGTGATTTGTGCCATTCATTGAATATTATTCAGCTGGATTCTGTCATGCCGTTTGATGAACTGGCTACTCAGTTACGTCATTTTATCGAAAAGCAGCGTGCACACATTATCTTTGAAGAAAGTGCGGTATTACCTGTTATCGTGAAATGTTTCACCCCTGATGACTGGTGTCACATTAATCATCTCTGGAGTAATGGTAATTTACAAGATTGTGAAACCAATGCACTATTTTTAGCCGCGTATAAAAGCCTGTATGCAAGAATCATGGATGCAGAGTTCTGTGATGATATGGTCGCGGAAATAGCGCTTATTTAGAGCTAACTATTAGAATGATAAGATTAAAAAAGCCGCATCAGATGCTAACACCATTCAGTTAAGGATGTTTTGACTGAACAAGGTCACGTGCTTTAGATGATTCCACTTATCGTCAGAGTCTTCTTGCTTTCCCCAATGCTTGGCCGTCATTGAAAATAACTCAGCAAGAGGTTCATCGCTGAGCCTTTGTCTAGCTTGAGGTATTGCATTTGGAGCGACATTATCGCCGAGTGAATCTGAGAGGTGAAGATCTAATTTGGAAACAATATCCGTTATAGAGCGATCACGAAATAACCCCATACCAATGACTAACCATACGACTAACTCAGCAGGCAGTTTACGTTTTCGAATGCTCGCTTTATTCGTTTTTTCT
>Ga0209396_1002842_pt1 | contig 17913 bp, 15 predicted proteins | sample GOMGulsemesocosm_6_FD_184638 | JGI IMG/M metagenome (GOLD analysis project Ga0209396, IMG submission 184638) | Methane-oxidizing microbial communities from mesocosms in the Gulf of Mexico - GOM8C Gulf of Mexico (SPAdes) (version 2) | ecosystem: Environmental > Aquatic > Marine > Cold seeps...
ATTTGCTGGTGATAATTCTTTAGACGTTAGTAACTCGTCTACATCTAATAAAATAAGCATTTTTTCTTCAACCGTTGATAAACCAATAATAAATTCATCATCGATGGCACTAATATTACTGGGTGCAGGCTTGATGTTTTGGGCGGCAATGTCATAAGTCTCAGCAAAGGCGTCAACTAACATGCCCATTAAACGAGTCCGTTGGCCGTCGTCAATATTTAATACGATAACAATACGATTTTTCAATGATTCGTCAGGCGGTATGTCAAATCGTGTTCTTAAATTTATGATCGGAATAATCTGCCCTCGAAGATTAGTGACGCCTTCGACATAATCTGGGCTATTAGGCACCAGTGTGGCCATTTTCCAATCTCTGATTTCTTGGACTTTTAAAATATCTGTTGCATATTCTTCGCCGGCAACAATAAAGGATAAAAATTGACGTCCTTTGTCTGTAGCCTCTTCAGTTGATACTAAATTCATGCGACGCCCTCCAAAGAGTAATCACTGGCTGTAACCACTTCATAAGACATGTTTTGTTTCAAAGCGCTCAACCCTTTAATATCCACGATTAAAGCTACGCCGCCATCGCCCAAAATAGTCGCTCCTGAGATACCTTTAACTGCCATGTAATTTGAATCTAAGTTTTTAAGCACAACTTGCTGCTGATCGAGCAAGTCATCAACGAGTAAAGCATATTTATTACCGCTGCTTTCAACAATAATAACCATAGACTCATCAAACTCTGTACGTTTACCCGGTAATGAAAATAACTGACGCACAGAATAGATTGGGATATATTCATCCCTAAATAAATAGACACTAGGATTGCCTGCCACGGCTTTCACTAATTCGCTATTCACTTGCGCAGATTCAATAATTGACACCAGTGGCACTATGTATGTTTCGTTTGCGACCTTAATGAGCTGTCCATCTAAAATGGCGAGGGTGAGCGGTAAGCTTACAGAGAATGTTGAGCCTTCTCCTGGCGTCGATGTCAATGCGACATGGCCACCTAAAGATTCAATATTTCGGCGCACAACGTCCATGCCAACACCACGACCCGATAGGTCACTCACTTGATCCGCAGTAGAAAAACCTGGTGCAAATATTAATTCATTGATTTCTTGGTCGGTTGGGTTTTGTTCTTTGGTGAGCAGTCCTTTTTCCAAAGCTTTTTCTTTGATGCGCTGAGTATTGAGCCCCCTGCCATCATCGCTTATATCAATGACAATGTATCCACCTTGATGGTAGGCGTTTAGATGAACGACGCCTGTTTCATCTTTACCAGCGGCGATACGCTCTTCGGGTAATTCGAGCCCATGGTCGAGGGAGTTTCGTACTAGATGTACAAGAGGGTCACCTATTTTTTCCATCACGGTTTTATCAAGTTCAGTATGTTCACCTGTTAGTTTTAACTCGATTTTTTTACCCAACTTAGCACTAATATCGTAAACCATACGTGGGAAGCGGTTGAACACAAAACTTATAGGCAGCATACGAATACGCATAACATCTTCTTGCAAGTCTCGTGTATTACCTTCTAATTGAACCAAACCTTCCAGTAGTTTTTCAACTAAATCGTTATCTTGATTACTGAGATCATTGCCAACTTGTTTTAACATAGCCTGTGTTATTACAAGCTCACCAACACGATTGATTAACGCATCAACTTTGTCGATACCAACTCGAATGGAGCCGCCCTCGTTAGCATTGCTTTTAGATTTAGTGGGCGCAGAAGACGATTCATCTTCATTTGTTGATTTATTCTCAACGACATTAACTTCTACAGTTGGTGTTGATTGTGCTACTTCAACTTCTTCTGATTCGTCAGGGCTTAGAAGTTCTCCTGTGGACTGCTCAATAATCAGATCACATTCATCTTCAACCCACTCAAATATTTCTGAAATTTCTTCACGCTCACATGCTGATTGCAGGGTTATTTTCCATGATAAATAACATTCTTCAGCGTGTAATGCAGCTAATGGGGGGATATTTTTACATTCAACAACTTGAGTTACGGGGCCTAACTCAGCTAATGCGTTGATTATATGAAGTACATCGTTGCCAGTTTGCAACATTTCATGATGCGGCACAAAGCTAATCTGCCAGAGGCCAGAATCATTAGTACCATCTTGCTCAGCAATAGATGTATTTACATTATCTGAGACATCATTACTATCTTGTTGATTAAGCGCTTGCGCTAGTTGATTATGTACCAGATTAATACTCTCGTCGGTACATTCGTTATCATCTCTGGCAGATTCGATTAATAACTTGATGCAATCAACCGACTGCAGTAATAAATTGACATCTTTTTGATTTACAGCCCGTCGACCATCACGCATTTCATCAAGTAATGTCTCTACCTCATGGGTAAAGTCAGTGACTCTATTAAAGCCAAAAGTTCCAGCGCCTCCTTTAATTGAGTGGGCTGCACGAAAAATTGCGTTAATTGCATCTACATCACCCTGCTCTAACGTCAGCAGACTTGATTCCATTAACTCCAACCCTTCGAAACTTTCTTCCAAAAAAGTCGGTATGAACTGCGAGAGATCGATACTCATAAATGATTATTACCTTATGACACGTTTTATCGTCGACAATAGTTTTTCAGGGTTAAAAGGCTTTACAAGCCATCCAGTGGCACCAGCTGCTTTACCACGTTGTTTCATTTCCGCTGAACTTTCTGTTGTCAACATTAAAACAGGTGTAAATTTGAAGGCAGGGAGTTGTCGTAATTCACTACACAACTTAATCCCATCCATTATCGGCATATTCACATCGGTAATGACCAAGTCAAAACGGCCGGTTTTTGCTTTCTCTAAACCATCTTTACCATCGCAAGCTTCAACGGTTTCATACTGCTGTTGCTTTAGTGTAAATGAAACCATATTTCTAATTGAAGCAGAGTCATCAACTACTAAGATCTTTGCCATTTTTCTGTCCTATAAATTCGAGGGTGATTAATTAAGCTTTAACAAATTATCTAAACCTAATCGTGATGCACTACTGATAAGTTCATCATTTAGGTTTAACCAAGATAATTCGATGTTTTGGCGATTTATATCTATAACAAGTGCGGTCAATAATTGTAAGCCAGCCGTATCAATCCGCGATAATTCGCTAACATCAATATTGACATGGGTAATTGGAGTATCGCAATGAAGTTGCTCAATCATCGATTCTTTAGATTCATTTACAATGGAGATATCTAATGACTGTGGCAGTGATAGAGTAATCGCGTCCATGCAATGTCCTTATATAATGTTGTGAAGGAGATCAAAATATAAAAATTGATATAAATCAATTAATACAAACAAACTAGATAAAACTAGAATATCCATAGTAAGGCATTAGAGTCAAGAGAAAGCTGAGATTAACGGTGTAGTTGCTAATTAAATGAAAGATGTGACTATTAAAGCCGCATCTCCCATTAAATTATACGAATAAGAACTATTCGCCTACAGGTTTTTGTGTCGTAGTTTTAGCGCATCTTAAAATTAAGTAACCTAGTAATCCAGCTGCAAAAGAACCGACTAGAATAGCTAATTTATCGGCAAACATAAATTGGGCAGGATCTGGAAATGCTAGTGAATTTACAAATAAACTCATGGTAAATCCAATACCCGTTAGAATAGCTACGCCATATAATTGCGTATAATTACTATCGGTGGGTAACTTCGCTAGTCCCATTTTTATGGCCAAGAGACTAAATCCAAAGACGCCTACTTGCTTACCAATAAACAGCCCAGCAGCAATTCCCATTGGCACTGGCGTCAATATTTGATCCATTGATATACTTCTAAAGTCAACACCTGCATTAACGAATGCAAATAGCGGCAAAATGAAGAATGCTACCCAATAATGTAAATCATGCTCCATAGACTTAAGCATTGAACGCTTAATACGCCCAGCTACTACTTTTCGTTGTGATATTGGAATGGTAAATGCCAGTGCTACGCCCGCTAGTGTCGCATGCACACCAGATTTTAATACACTCACCCATAAAATAACGCCGACTATGATGTAGGCCGCCTTGCGATCAACACCTAATCGATTCATCACGACCAACATTGTTAATGCACTAGCGGCTACTGCAATAGATAATGTTGAAAGTTCTGCCGTATAAAACAGCGCAATAATCACAATAGCGCCTAAGTCATCAATGATTGCCAGTGCCATTAAAAATATTTTTAAAGATACTGGTACGCGTTTACCTAATAAAGACAGTACACCTAGCGCAAAAGCGATATCTGTCGCAGTTGGAATTGCCCATCCTTGTGTACCCGCTGAGTCAGTGCCAACAAAAAACAAGTAAACAGCGGCAGGAACGACCATTCCGCCAACAGCCGCAAATCCTGGTAGTACTATTTGGGCGGGGGTAGATAAATGCCCTTCAATAATTTCACGTTTGACTTCTAAACCAATTAATAGAAAGAACACCGCCATCAAACCATCATTTATCCATAATAATAATGGTTTATCGATATGTAAAGCACCAAAACGAATTTCAACAGGGGTTTCAAGAAATGCATCATAAACTTCAGACAGGCCAGTATTTTTTAACAATAAGGCGAAAATGGTAACGAATATTAAGACAATACCCGCGGACGATTCTTTTTTAATAAATTCTTCTACTGCGTTCATCAATACACTCCTAAATTATAAGAAACTATCTTAAAATAAAGCATCGTAAAAGTCGACATATTATGTCTAAAAGTCTGACTCTTAAACATAATATTGCCATTTTATTATTGATTCTCTTTGGCAAACTTTGCCATAAAGTCAACTAACGCCTGCACACCTTCAATCGGCATTGCATTATAAATACTAGCACGCATCCCACCAACACTACGATGACCTTTTAATGCCATCAATCCAGCAGCTTCGGCTTGCGCTAAAAATTCTTTATCTAGGCTAGAATCATTAAGCAAAAACGTTACATTCATGCGCGATCGGTATTGTGGTGATACTTTATTACTGTAAAAGGCTGAGCTATCTATTGCGCTATATAATAGTGCCGCCTTTTCTATGTTTCGTTGTTCCATGGCTTTTACGCCACCTTGTTCTAACAACCACTTGAATACTTCGCCCGCTAAATACCAGGCAAACGTCGGCGGCGTATTGAACATAGAGTCATTATCACTCAGTAACTTATAATCAAAGATGGAAGGTGTAACCGGTAGACTATGGCCGAGTAAATCTTCTCGCACAATCACAATAGACAAGCCCGATGGGCCAATATTTTTTTGCGCGCCAGCATAGATAAGACCATATTTAGACACATCTATTTCGCGGGATAAAATTGTTGATGATAGATCTGCTACCAAGGGTACATTAACCTCTGGCTCCTCACTCATTTCGATACCATCTACTGTTTCATTAGGACAATAATGAAAGTAAGCGGCATCATCACTGAGCTGCCAATCTGCCGGGTCTGCAACGCCGTTTAATCCATCTAGGGTCGCTGGCGTTGCAACCACATTAATTTCACCGTACTTTTTAGCTTCAGTCACCGCAGATTTAGACCATGAGCCAGTAACCAAATAGTCAGCCTTGCCCGTTAATCCAATAAGATTTAATGGGATGGCAGCAAATTGACCGCGACCACCACCATGACAAAACAGCACACGGTAATTATCAGGAATATTCATCAATAGACGAAGATTGGATTCCGCGGCTTTGGCAACATTAACAAAATGCTTGTCACGATGACTAAATTCCATGATAGAAATACCATGTTGTTGCCAATTAACAAATTCTTGTTGCGCCTTTTCCATGACCGCTACGGGTAGCATCGCTGGGCCTGCACAAAAGTTATAAACCGCGTTCATTTTCCTTCCTCTATATTATTTATAAAATTAATTGATTTGCTGGTTATTGCTTTAGTTCACAAACAAAAAGAGCGCCGTAAGGCGCTCTTTCATTTGGTGGTGTTACTCGGCTTCAGTTGGCGGATTAACATCGCCATCTGCTGCTTCAGGCGTTTCACCGCCTACTTCACCGTCAACTATTGGTGGGGTCTCATCGCCCTCTTCACCTTCGACAGTATCAGGATTAAACTCCGGCGCTTGAATTTCTTCAATACGCTGTAGTGCAACCACTTTTTCGTCTTCGATAGTGCGGATAAGTGTTACGCCTTGGGTATTACGACCCACGGTTGATACACCTTCGACAGGTGTACGTACTAAGGTACCCTTATTCGAGATAATCATGATTTCATCATTTTCATCTACTTGAACAGCGCCAATCACTAAACCGTTACGCTCACTTACCTTAATAGACACAACACCCTGAGTCGCACGACTCTTTGCTGGGTAATCGGCTAATACAGTACGTTTACCGTAACCATTTTCAGTCACTGTTAAAATACAACCATCGCCGTGAGGAACAATCAGTGATACAACTTTTTGTCCTTCTTTAAGCTTCATCCCGCGAACACCCGTACCTGTACGGCCGATTGCGCGACATTGCTCTTGACTAAAGCGAACCACTTTACCTTCGTCTGAGAACAACATGATTTCGCTGTCTTCTTCAGTGAGCGCTACGCCAACTAACTCATCATCATCACGTAAGTTAACAGCAATAATACCGTTAGCACGCGGACGAGAATAAGCCGTTAGATTCGTTTTCTTCACCGTACCAGCAGCAGTAGCCATCAAGATACATTTATCTTCTGTGTATTCACGTACTGGCAAGATAGCTGTAATACGCTCATCTTTTTCCAATGGCAACAAGTTAACAATTGGCTTACCACGTGCTTGACGAGAAGCTAATGGCAACTGATATGTTTTCATCCAATACATCTTGCCGCGATTAGAGAAACACAACATGGTGTCATGGGTGTTAGCCACTAATAAACGTTCGATGAAATCTTCATCTTTCATCTTAGTCGCTGCTTTACCTTTACCACCACGGCGCTGAGCTTCGTATTCAGTTAGCGGTTGGTACTTCACATAACCTTCATGTGACAGTGTTACCACAACGTCTTCTTCGGTAATTAAATCTTCAAGAGACAAATCATGTGACGCATTGGTAATTTCAGTGCGGCGCTCATCACCAAACTCTTCTAATACCGCTTCTAGTTCTTCAACAATCACTTCCATTAAGCGCTCTGGGCTACCTAATATATGAAGTAACTCAGCAATTAAGCCAAGAATGTCTTGATATTCACCTAAGATCTTCTCGTGTTCAAGACCTGTTAAACGATGAAGTTTAAGCTCTAAAATCGCTTGGGCTTGCGTTTCGGTTAAATGATATTTACCATCACGAATACCAAATTCAGGCTCTAACCACTCAGGACGCGCGGCATCGTCACCAGCACTTTCTAACATGGCTGCAACATTACCTAATTCCCAACCTTGAGCAACTAAAGCAATTTTTGCCTCGGCTGGTGTGGCTGAATTACGAATCATTTCAATGATTGGATCAATATTAGCTAATGCAATCGCTAGGGCTTCTAATATATGCGCGCGATCGCGGGCTTTACGCAATTCAAATACCGTACGGCGTGTTACTACTGCGCGGCGATGGCGAACAAAGCTAGATAGCATTTCTTTAAGGTTAAACAATTTAGGACGATTGTCCTCAAGTGCTACCATGTTGATGCCAAAAGAAACTTGCATTTGAGTTTGTGAATATAAGTTATTTAAAACAACTTCACCCACTTCACCGCGTTTAATTTCGATAACCATACGCATGCCGTCTTTATCAGACTCATCACGTAATGCGCTAATGCCTTCCAATTTTTTATCACGTACTAGCTCAGCCATTTTTTCAATTAGGCGTGCTTTATTTACTTGATAAGGTAGTTCGTGAACAATAATAGTTTCTTTACCATTATCGGCCACTTCAACTTCGGCGCGGGCACGAATACGTACTTTGCCACGACCTGTTTTGTAAGCGTCAATGATACCCTGACGTCCACTGATAATACCGGCCGTTGGAAAATCAGGACCTGGAATGAACTCTAAAAGCTCTTCAATAGTAATGTCGTTGTTTTTAATAAACGCTAAACAGCCCGACACCACTTCATTAAGATTATGTGGCGGAATGTTCGTCGCCATACCAACAGCAATACCTGATGACCCATTAACTAATAGGTTAGGAATTCTTGTTGGCAGCACAACTGGAATAAATTCAGTGCCATCATAGTTCGGCGCAAAATCGACGGTCTCTTTTTCAAGATCGATCAATAATGAATGGGCCATTTTCTTCATACGTATTTCGGTATAACGCATAGCCGCTGCACTATCACCATCAACAGAACCAAAGTTACCTTGGCCGTCAACTAATGGATAACGGAGTGAAAAAGGCTGGGCCATACGTACTATGGTATCGTATACGGCGCTATCACCATGGGGATGATACTTACCGATAACATCACCTACCACACGGGCAGATTTTTTGTACGCTTTATTCCAGTCATTACCAAGTACATTCATTGCAAAAAGTACGCGACGATGTACTGGCTTCAAACCATCCCGAACATCGGGTAAGGCACGACCTACAATTACGCTCATGGCGTAATCTAGGTACGAATTTTTTAATTCGTCTTCGATATTAATCGGCGATACACTATTGGCCAACTCAGTCATAAATTCCTAAGATCCCTGTGTCTGTAGAAACAACACCTTTTACGCATCCACTTATTATTATAATGAGGCATATAAGGCAAAAATAGAGCCTGATTCTAGCACAGTGAGTTCATGATACTAGGGCTAATATCGCTCGATTTTGGATTCTAGGCGCATTAACGGCTAAATATCATAAAAATGGTCATCAATTGCTCATTTAACGACCTACCTTAAAGTAGCCTTAAAATAGCGCTGGGGAGTTATGCTTAAATTGCATTGAGTTAGGGTTGTGCTACTTATAATAAGCCCTCTATAATAATGCCTTTCCCGTTTAACAATATTTGCTTTCCTATGCCTAACTCTCAGCCACAATCTAATTCACAATTACCCTTAAATAATGCTGTTAATGTTGATCCACACGAAATCGAAAAATTTTCTGCACTGGCTCAAAGTTGGTGGGATATGGACGGTGAGTTTAAACCACTGCATTTAATGAATCCTACGCGCCTTAATTATGTCGCTGATAAAAGCGATGGCTTATTTGAAAAACGCGTATTAGATGTAGGCTGTGGCGGCGGTATCTTAAGTGAGTCAATGGCGAAACTGGGCGGCGATGTATTAGGTATTGATATGGCTCAAGAGTCTCTCAATGTTGCACATCTACATGCCTTAGAGACTGGCGTTAAAAATGTGTCTTATCAGCTTATCCCCGTGGAGGATTTAGCCAAACAGCAACCCCACTCATTTGACGTTGTAACCTGTATGGAAATGCTAGAACATGTGCCAGATCCACAATCAATTGTTCGTGCATGTTTTGAGCTTGTAAAACCCGGTGGCCAAGTATTCTTCTCGACATTAAACCGAACCCATCGCGCTTACCTTCTCGCCATCATTGGCGCTGAACATGTCTTGAAATTGGTGCCTAAGGGTACGCACGATCACAAAAAATTCATTCGCCCTAGTGAATTGATACGTTTTGCTGATAACGCTAATGCACGTTGCGTTGATGCCATCGGTGTTCATTACAACCCGCTCACTGAGCAGTTTAAAACAAATGACGATTTGTCGGTAAATTACCTTATTCACTGTCAGCCTAATAATATCTAATAACAGTAACCGATGTAATAAAGGGAAATGATCATGACTAATTCAACAGTTATTAAAGCGGTGTTATTTGATTTAGACGGCACTTTACTTGATACGGCGCTTGATCTTGGTGCTGCGGCTAATCGCCTGCTGGCGAAAGATAGTTTAGCGCTACTATCAAACGAGATTATTTATCAAACGGCTTCACAAGGCGCTTTAGCATTAATAAAAGCTGGTTTTGGTGATCAATTATCTACGCCGCAATATCAGAAGCTGCGCGGAGAGTTTCTAGATAACTATACGGCGCATATTAACGATCATACCACTTACTTCGATTGTGTTGAGTGGCTGTTAGATACCCTTGACGATAATAATATAGTGTGGGGTATTGTCACAAACAAGCCCACGCTATATACCAGTCAATTGTTGGTGCACTACCCCCGCTTAGCCAATTGCGCTGTCATTGTGTGCGGCGATACGTTAGCTGTTGCTAAACCCGACCCTGCCCCCCTGTTATTAGCCGCGCAACAAATTGGTATCCCAGTCTGTCATATAGCTTATGTAGGAGATGCTCGCACCGATATAGAAGCCTCAGCGGCGGCTAACATGCTCAGTGTGGCCGCTAACTATGGTTATATTCCGCCCAACGATCCAACGTGTAGCTGGAATAGCGATCGTCAAATTGATCATCCAAAGGATCTTTTGTCAATATTAACTGTACACGCGAAAAAAACTGACACTGTGTAGAAGTTTTTTGAACAAATTTTGTTATAAATTAAGCAAAGAAAAATATAAAAAATATAATTAAAAAACCGTGATTTAAATTTGAATTTTTTAAAAATAACGAGTGATAATAGTCAAAATGATAGTTCCCACTAACATTGGTTAATAAAAGCGTTTTATCCACAGCTTATACCCTTGGTTAACACTTGCATTGTGTCTCAATCCCCCTTATCTTGTATCCCATAATTTTTTAAAACCTATATGTAGTATATTTAGACGAAAGTAAACACTAGAGAGTATGGATAGTTTGTAGTGAATAACTTCTCCCTACCACTATCGTTATACTCTTAACGGACTACTTACCCCTCTGATGCGTTGCATCATGATTAATAGGTTAGTATCAACAGCGATGGACAATAATAATGAATAAAAATTTACTGGTTACTAAACGCGGCGGCAAACAAGAACCTATCGATCTAGACAAGATCCATAAAGTACTCGATTGGGCTGCTAAAGGGCTAGATAATGTGTCGGTTTCTCAAGTTGAGATCAAAGCGCATATTCAGTTTTATACGGGTATTGAAACCAAAGATATTCACGAAACTATTATTAAAGCCGCTGCGGATCAAATTTCAGAGACAACTCCCGATTATCAATTCATGGCAGCGCGTTTAGCCATATTCCATTTGCGTAAAAAAGCCTATGGTCAATTTGAGCCGCCACACCTTTATGCCCATACCGTTAAAATGTGTGAAGAAAATCGCTATGACACACATCTATTAACTGATTATTCTCAAGCAGAATTCGAGCAAATGAATAACGCGCTTGACCATTCTCGTGATATGAATTTTAGCTACGCCGCTGTAAAACAGCTTGAAGGGAAGTATTTACTGCAAAACCGCAGTACCGGTGAGATTTTTGAAAGCGCACAATTCCTTTACATGCTTATTGCCGCTGCCTTGTTTTCTAAATATCCAAGTGAAACGCGCTTAGATTATGTTATTCGTTTTTACAACGCCGCTTCATTATTTAAAATTTCATTACCAACCCCTATTATGGCCGGTGTGCGTACACCAACACGTCAATTTAGCTCATGTGTATTAATTGAATGTGACGATAACCTCGACTCAATTAACGCGACATCAAGCTCGATTGTTAAATACGTAAGTCAACGTGCGGGCATTGGTATTAATGCCGGTCGTATTCGCGCTATTGGTAGCCCAATTCGCGGCGGTGAAGCAAATCACACGGGTTGTATTCCATTTTACAAGCATTTCCAAACAGCGGTTAAAAGTTGTTCACAAGGTGGCGTTCGAGGCGGTGCAGCCACATTGTTCTACCCATTGTGGCATTTAGAAGTGCAATCTTTATTGGTGCTCAAAAATAACCGCGGCGTTGAAGAGAATCGTGTTCGTCATATGGATTATGGTGTTCAGTTTAACAAGACTATGTATCAGCGTTTGATTAAAGGGGGAGACATAACATTATTCTCTCCTAGTGACGTACCTGGCCTATATGATGCTTATTTTGCAGACCAAGATAAATTTGAAGCACTTTATACGCAATACGAAAATGATGACTCGATTCGTAAAGAAACCATTAAAGCCTCTGAGCTGTTTTCATTATTTGCACAAGAACGTGCAAGCACAGGCCGTATTTATTTACAAAATGTTGATCACTGTAATACACACAGCCCGTTTGACCCAAGTGTGGCGCCAATCAGACAGTCAAACTTGTGTTTAGAAATCGCGCTGCCGACTAAACCATTGCAAAGCTTTGACGATCCAAACGGTGAAATTGCTTTATGTACGTTATCAGCATTTAATCTAGGTACGATTAAATCATTGGATGAGTTAGAAGAGTTAGCTGAGCTTGCCGTACGTGCTTTAGATAATCTTTTAAGTTATCAAGATTATCCAATCATTGCAGCGCAGCAATCAAGCTTAGCACGCCGTACTCTAGGGATAGGCGTTATCAACTTCGCTTATTACTTGGCTAAAAACGGCGTTAAATATTCAGATGGCAGTGCAAATCGATTAACCCATGAAACGTTTGAAGCCATTCAATACTATTTATTAAAAGCCTCAAATAATCTGGCCAAAGAAGTGGGCGCTTGTGATTGGTTCAATGAAACAACGTATTCAAAAGGTGTATTACCTATTGATACTTACAAAAAAGATGTCGATGCGTTATGTTCAAACGAGCTAAACCTAGACTGGGAAAGTTTGCGCGAAGAAATTAAAACACACGGATTACGTAATTCAACATTATCGGCATTAATGCCGTCAGAAACCTCGTCGCAAATATCAAATGCCACCAATGGCATTGAGCCACCACGTGGACTGATCAGCGTTAAAGCGAGTAAAGATGGTATTTTAAAGCAAGTTGTTCCTGAGTATTTAACCCTGCGTGAGAACTATGAATTATTGTGGAATATCCCGTCAAATGATGGATACATTCATTTAGTCGGTATCATGCAAAAGTTCATCGACCAAGCTATTTCAGCTAATACAAACTACGATCCAAACAAATTTGATAGTGGTAAAGTCCCGATTAAGCGCATTATCAAAGACTTGTTAACCGCCTACAAATTTGGCGTAAAAACACTTTATTATCACAACACTCGTGATGGCGCCGATGATAATCAAGGTGATATTGTTATCGAAAAAGAAGATGATGATGGCTGTGAAGGCGGCGCGTGTAAAATATAAATAGCATAAAGCAGCAGGTTTTTACCTGCTGTTTTCATTGAAAAAATAATAATTAGCCTTTGGGCGATGAGGGCAAGATGACCTATTCAACATTTAATCAGACAAAAAACAATCCATTACTTGAGCCAATGTTTTTGGGCAACTCGGTTAATGTTTCTCGTTTTGATCAACAAAAACTTCCTATTTTTGAAAAACTGATTGAGAAACAAATCTCATTCTTTTGGCGTCCAGAAGAAGTTGATATTTCTAAAGACCGTATGGACTGGCAAAAACTCACCAGCAGTGAGCAACATATTTTTATCAGTAATTTAAAATATCAAACATTGCTTGATTCCATTGCTGCACGTAGCGTTAATGTCACATTTTTACCGTTAGTCTCATTACCAGAAATAGAAACATGGATTGAGACTTGGGGCTTTTTTGAAACCATTCATTCTCGCTCATACACACATATACTGCGTAATCTATTTACCGATCCCAGTGAAGTATTCGACGATATTTTAATTAACGAAAATATCCTAAACCGTGCCAGTGATATTGCTAAGTTTTTTGATGACGTAATACTAACAACGCAATTACTTCAGTCACAAGGTGAAGGTAGTTACGAAGTTGAAGGCCGCACGATAGAAGTAAGCCAACGTAAACTTAAAGAACGCTTGTTCTTATGTGTGTGTTCTGTCAATGCTCTAGAAGCGGTTCGTTTCTACGTTAGTTTCGCCTGTTCGTTCGCTTTTGCTGAGCGTGAGCTTTTAGAAGGTAACTCTAAAATTATCAAGCTTATTGCGCGTGATGAGTCGGTACATTTAACGGGAACTCAACACATCTTAAATTTATGGGCTGAAGGTAAAGACGACCCAGAAATGAAAGAAATTAGTGAGACAATGAAAGATGAAGGCTTACAAATCTTCTTAGACGTTGTTGAACAAGAAAAAAATTGGGCTGATTATCTCTTTAAAGATGGTTCGATGATTGGCATGAACAGTGAAATACTTAAACAATATGTTGAGTATATTGCTAACCAACGTCTTATAGCCATTGGCCATCAACCGCCGTTTGCCACAAAAACAAACCCACTGCCGTGGATAAATGCTTACCTCGTTTCTGATAATGTTCAAGTAGCGCCCCAAGAATCTGAAATCAGCTCATACTTGGTGGGACAAATTGATAGTGAACTTGATAATGATGAATTTGACGATTTTGATCTTTAAGTCTAAAAACGCATGAAAACAGTCACGTATAATAATGTACTGTGTGATGATAAAATTTCATCTCACAGTACCTTAACCACACTAGAATACCTTGAGTCGCAAGGGCTCAAGGTTAACTATCATTGCCGTGATGGTACGTGTGGTGCGTGTCGCTGCCAACTCAACCAAGGATCAGTGGCTTATACAACAGAGCCTTTGGCCTATATTCGTGAAGGTGAAATTTTAACCTGCTGTACTACCCCTACCTCAGATATTGACATCACCTGTTTATATTAAAAATAGCTTCCTCATAAATTGTTCAAAAAATGACACAAAGTTGTAACATTTCTTAATGTTCTCTAGAATAGCATGAATCGACATTCATGGTTTTATTTTTTATGGCTACTTCTCATCATTCTAGCCCATCGTTATCACACGATAACCTTCCTTCATCATTCGATCAGTTAGATCATGTGACAGCCATTGGTGGCGGTCATGGGCTCGGACGCGTTTTATCATCCCTGAGTCATCTCGGTGAAAAACTCACTGGCATAGTAACAACAACAGACAACGGCGGCTCAACGGGACGTCTTCGCGAAAGCGAAAACTGTATTGCGTGGGGTGATTTAAGAAATTGCATTAATCAACTCACCAAAACCCCGACCATTGCGCGCTCCATGTTTGAATACCGTTTTAAAGGCAACGGCGAACTAGCTGAACATAATTTAGGAAATTTAATGTTGTTGGCGCTCGACCAAATGAGCGTAAGACCACTCGATGCTATTAACCTTATTCGTGAAATGTTACACGTTAAAAGTGAAATCGTACCAATGTCGGAGCAACCGACTCATTTAGTGGCAGTTAGTCAGCAAAAGCAACGCATTTTTGGGGAAACTCACATTGATGAAATGCCTGCTATGCCGCAAAGTTTGTTACTGGAGCCCCAGGTAAAGGCGACACCAGAAGCAATTTATGCCATCGAAAAAGCCCAATTATTGATCATTGGACCTGGTAGTTTATTAACCAGTATTATGCCGCCATTGTTGTTACCCGAGCTTCAATCGGCTATTAAGAATAGTCAGGCTAAAAAGATATTCATCACTAATTTAATCGCTGAGAATAGTCCGGCTGGGCATATATCTAAAAATACACTGCTCAATTGGTCACGAGATTTAACACATCTGGCCGCGCCCGATGCCATACTTATTCACTCGAAAACTCCCAAAGTAAAAGGCGCTTACCACTACCATGACATTGCTAGTGAAACCTCACCTTATCACGACAGAAATAAACTATGCCGCGCCCTTTGCAGTGTTTACAACAGCGTTGTTTTACCTTCAACAGTAGCCATTAATAATTGATCGACAATACGTTCATAACGATGGTGATGGTTTAAATATGATTGCCCTGTTAATGCTGGTGTCCAAAGCCAGCATGACGCCGCATAGTAAAGTTTAAAGAGTGATAAACGTGATTTATCAATCGATGACTCCACGGCACTATGATTATTAAGGGCATCAATTAAGCGCTGCTCAACCTTGCCATCAGACTCAATGCATAGCGCGGCATAATCAACATAAGCATCCCCTATCGACGAAAACTCCCAGTCTAACCACGTCAATTCATTACGACTTATCATAATGTTAGAAAGGTTAAGATCCCCGTGAATAAGACTTGTATTATTAAATATAAGTGACGATAAATGCCTTTTTATTGCGGCAAATCGTTTAATATCAGCGACTGTTTTCATGTTATAGCGCTGCCAATATTCGTCTAATAGACCTAAGGTATTTGGGGAAGGTTTAATCGATAAGTGGGCTCTATCGCAGGTGTGAAGACGTGCTAAATAATCAGCTAGTTGTGAAATATTCCTATCATCAAAATCACCACAAGTAGCTAAATCACCTTCAACAAAATCCATCACGATTAAGGATGAGGGTTGTTGTGATTGATCAGTTAAATCTATTAATGCACTGGGAAAAGGCGCTATACCTAAGGCATAGGCAAGTTCCATCAGGTGATATTCATGAGCACTTTCATTAAAGCTAACGTTTAAATAACGCAAAACATAATGATGAGTGCATTGATGTTGGTCAACATAGGTGACTTTATATAATCGATGGCACAAGCCCCCTGTTAAGGGGGAAATTTTAGTTATGTCTTTATTTTCGAAAATAGCTAGTTGCTGGAGTTGATTAAGCGATAACACTATTAAGCAGCCTCTTTTTGCTGTCGATAGCTTTTGCGCCATGTTACATAACCCACAATCACCATAATGCAATAGAAGATAAATAATAGGGCCGTAAGGTTAAATGATTTAACGATATATAAATAAATAGATACAGCGTCGATAACCAGCCAATACAACCAATTCTCTAACACCTTCTGCGTCACCATCCATGTTGTGAAGATAGCAAAAACTGTCGTAACAGCATCTAAATATGCATAATCAGCATGCGTAAAGTTAGCCATTAAATACCCAACAACTAAGCTAATCAAAGACAAACCAATAATCACCTTTATGTGGATTGATAATTGCCATGAAACGATTTTCATTTCATGGCTAGCTTCACTTTTTTGATGCCAAGCCCACCAGCCATAAACAGCCATTAACAAATAATAAGCGTTGAGCACCGACTCCATTAATAAAGCGCTTTCCCAGAAGAGCACGGTATAAATAGCCGTGCTTATAAACGCTGCAGGCCAACACCATTGATTTTGTTTCATCGCCAGTAATAGATAGGCGACTGCTAATATAACGGCCGCGAGCTCCCAACCGGAACTAGCGAGCAGTTCATTAATGCCTTTTTGTACAAAATCAATCATTATGTGGGTTTAGTGCTGGGTCTAAATCACTATTGATAAATTTACAGACAAATATCATCTTTCCAAATTGCTCAAAAGAAGACTTAATTTCAGCGTTAAGGGTCAGCATCACCACATCGAACTCACCAAATACCTGCGTACTCATGGTGTTGCAAGTAACTCGCAATTCTTTATTGCTTTTTAACCGCTCAATAAAGTCCTTGATTGGCGGTATATAATTCTCATTGAGCGGATAATTACTTATTTCTACCGATAACTGCATTACCAGTTAACCTCTAATGACAAATTAACGGTTTCAGGCGCGCCCAGCTGCACATAGTTATGTTTTTGTGCGTAAAAATCTCGTGGGTCATTTTCAAAATAGAAACCGCGTACGGCATATTCTTTATCAAACACGTTGTTTGCCGCAAGATTTACACGCCAATTATTACCTTGATAGCCCATGGTAATATTTGTTAAAGCATAAAATTTAGACTGTTGATTATGACTATCAGAGTAAAAGAATGAATCCTTACCTTGCACTTCAACACCGGCATAAAAACCATTATCATGATGATAATTCAAACCCGCATTAAATTGATATTCAGGGGCATGGGCCATATTACGGTTATGCATATTTAGATCAGCGCCTTCCTTTTGCTCTACCACATAATCTTTAATGCGCGTAATTAAGTAACCAACGTTATAATACAAATCTAGGTTATCAGTGTAACTATAACGTGTTTCAACTTCTAACCCGTAACCACGGCCAGAACCCGCATTGTCATTAAAGCCAACAAAAGTCTCTGCTTTGTTTTCATC
>Ga0209396_1002845_pt1 | contig 17897 bp, 19 predicted proteins | sample GOMGulsemesocosm_6_FD_184638 | JGI IMG/M metagenome (GOLD analysis project Ga0209396, IMG submission 184638) | Methane-oxidizing microbial communities from mesocosms in the Gulf of Mexico - GOM8C Gulf of Mexico (SPAdes) (version 2) | ecosystem: Environmental > Aquatic > Marine > Cold seeps...
CTGCATTAATTGTGCATAGCTGACTCATAGAGGATCATCGCAATTGCGGAGGTGTTCCATGTCACTTTTCAATCATTATAAAAGTCGTTATGACGCGACAAAAGAAGAAGAATATACTTTAGAAGAGTTCCTTTCATTATGTAAAGATGATGCATCTTGTTATGCGTCTGCAGCTGAGCGACTCCTCATGGCTATAGGCCAGCCCACCACTATAGATACGGCTTTAGACCCACGCCTTAGTCGAATTTTTTCCAATAGAGTGATTAACCAATATCCCGCCTTTAAAGATTTTCACGGTATGGAAGACGCAATCGATCAAATTGTGGCGTATTTGAAACATTCGGCGCAAGGTCTAGAAGAGAAAAAACAAATCATTTATTTATTGGGTCCTGTCGGCGGCGGTAAATCATCGATTGCTGAAAAGCTAAAAAGCTTAATGCAAAATGTTCCGATTTATCGACTCAAAGGCTCTCCGGTCAATGACCACCCATTATGTTTATTTGATGTACACGAAGATGGCCATATTCTTGAACAAGAATATGGCATTTCAACACGCTACTTACAAACCATCATGTCGCCTTGGGCCACAAAAAGGCTCCATGAATTTGGCGGTGATATAACTCAGTTTAAAGTCGTTAAATCTTATCCATCCATTTTAGACCAACTGGCCATCGCCAAAACAGAGCCTGGTGATGAAAACAATCAAGATATATCAGCTTTAGTTGGCAAAGTAGATATTCGTAAACTAGAACATTTTTCTCAAGATGACCCCGATGCTTATTCCTATTCAGGCGCATTATGCCGAGCAAACCAAGGCTTAATGGAATTTGTGGAAATGTTTAAAGCGCCCATTAAGGTGCTACATCCCCTACTCACTGCCACGCAAGAAGGCAACTATAACGGCACCGAAGGCATTTCAGCAATCCCTTATAACGGCATCATCCTTGCTCATTCAAATGAGTCAGAATGGAAAACCTTCAAAGCCAATAAAAACAATGAAGCGTTCTTAGATCGCGTATTCATTGTTCAGGTTCCTTACTGCTTAAGAGTCACTGAAGAAGTTAAAATTTATGATAAGTTACTCCAGCATTCAAAACTTATCGATGCCCAGTGCGCGCCTGATACTTTAGAGATTCTTGCCCAGTTTAGTATTTTATCGCGCCTGACCTCCCCCGAAAATTCAAATATTCATTCAAAAATGCGGGTTTATAATGGCGAAACCCTTAAAGACACAGATCCTAGTGCTAAATCGTTGCAAGAATATAAAGACATGTCAGGCGTTGCTGAAGGCATGAACGGTTTATCTACTCGTTTTGCGTTTAAAATTCTGTCCCGCGTATTTAATTTTGATGATAATGAGATAGCAGCCAACCCCGTTCATTTATTTTACGTGCTAGAGCAACAAATAGAACGTGAACAATTTAGTGATGAAAAACGTGAGAAATACCTTGAGCACTTAAAAGGCTATTTAATTCCAAATTATATTGAATTCATTGGCAAAGAAATACAAACCGCCTACCTTGAATCATACTCTGAATATGGTCAAAACATTTTCGATCGCTATGTCACCTATGCTGACTTTTGGATTCAAGATCAAGAGTATAGAGATCCTGAAACCGGCCAATTGTTTGACCGTAATGCGTTAAACGATGATCTGGAAAAAATTGAGAAAACGGCTGGTATTAGTAATCCTAAAGATTTTCGTAACGAAATCGTTAATTTTGTCTTAAGAGCCAGAGCGAACAACGCAGGGGATAATCCACTGTGGACAAGTTATGAAAAACTACGTGTGGTGATTGAAAAGAAAATGTTTTCCAATACCGAAGACTTATTGCCTGTCATTTCTTTTAATAATAAAACCAGCACAGATGATCAAAAAAAACATGCGGATTTCGTTGAACGTATGATGCACAAAGGCTACACCCAAAAACAAGTGCGATTGTTAACGGAATGGTATTTACGTGTCAGAAAAGCGTCTTAAAGATGGAGATATGTTATGGCTCACTTTATCGATCGCCGATTAAACGGAAAAAATAAAAGCTCGGTCAATAGACAACGATTTTTAAATCGTCATCGAGATCAAATTAAACACTCTATTGATGATGCAATTACCCAGCGTAGTGTCACTGACGTTAGTTCGGGTGAACGTATCACAATTCCTAAACGGGATTTAAGCGAGCCTTTTTTTCACCAAGGACAATCGGGTATCAAACAACGTGTTCACCCTGGTAATGATCAATTTCAAACGGGTGACAAAATAGAACGTCCTAAACAATCCTCAGGTGATGGGGGGGGCGAAGGTCAGGCCAGCGATGAAGGACTAGGCGCCGACGAATTTAAATTTGAGATATCCCGTGAAGAGTACCTTGATTTACTCTTTGATGACCTTGAATTACCCAATTTAGAAGCCAAAGAAAGTGCCGATCTGATGGATTACAAAGTCACCCGTGCAGGGTTTTCCAATGTCGGACAAGCGAACAATATCAATATTATTCGTTCATTAAAGAAATCAATCGCTAGGCGTATTGCTTTGACTGGTGCAACTAAGCGCCGCCTTAAAGATTTACAAGAACAATTAACTCAATTACAGAGTCAACCGATCGGACATGACGCTCAAATAAAACAGCTAAAGAGTGACATTGAGATTTGCAGTAAGAAAATTAATCGCGTGCCTTTTATTGATGACTTTGATCTGCAGTTTAACAATTATGCGAAGGTATCAATTCCAACCTCAAAGGCCGTCATGTTCTGCATCATGGATGTATCCGGTTCAATGGATCAAGCCACCAAAGATATCGCAAAACGCTTTTACATCTTGCTCTATTTATTTCTATCACGGACTTATAAAACCATTGAAGTGGTTTATATCAGGCACCACACCCAGGCTAAAGAAGTCGACGAACATGAATTTTTTTACTCTCAAGAAACGGGAGGAACTGTGGTATCGACCGCTTTAGCATTAATGCATGAAATCCAACAAGAACGCTACCCTACCTCACAATGGAATGTGTATGCTGCACAGGCGTCTGACGGTGATAATTGGAATAATGATACGCCATTATGTGGCACAATATTACTGCGAGATTTACTGCCAAACACGCGCTATTTTAGCTATATTGAAATAACCCAACGCCCACATCAATCATTATGGCAAAGCTATGAAAACATCAGCCGTACCCATCCTCAGTTCGTTCTAAAACATATTAAAGATACTAGTGATATTTATCCTGTTTTCCGCCAATTATTCACTAAATCTAAATCTTAGGGAGCGATTATGAAGCCCAATACTAAAACAGCAGATATAGAGTCAGAATGGACTTTCGAAAAATTAGAAAAGTATGATGCGCTTATTAGCGACGTCGCCACACGCTTTGGTTTAACAACTTACCCTAATCAAATTGAAATTATTTCATCAGAACAAATGATGGATGCTTATTCAAGCGTGGGCATGCCCATTGGTTATAATCATTGGAGTTTTGGCAAAAAATTTATCCAAACTAAGCAAAACTATAGCCGAGGACGAATGGGACTAGCTTATGAAATAGTCATCAACTCAAGTCCATGCATTAGCTATCTAATGGAAGAAAATTCAATGACTATGCAGACCTTAGTTATTGCTCATGCCTGTTATGGACACAACTCCTTTTTCAAGAATAACTATTTATTCACTACCTGGACAGATGCAGAAGCCATTATTGATTATTTAGTGTTTGCCAAAAAATTCATCAGTGATTGCGAAGAAAAACATGGCGTCAATAATGTCGAAAATATCATCGACTCTTGTCACGCATTAATGAATTTAGGCGTTGATCGTTACAAACGCCCGTCTAAAGTTTCAATGCGAGAAGAAAAAGCGCGCCAAGCCCAACGTGAAGAATATTTACAAAGCCAGGTCAATGACCTTTGGCGGACAGTCCCATTAACTTCCAATGAAAACAACAACGATGATACGATTAAATTTCCGTCGCAGCCCCAAGAGAATTTATTGTATTTTATCGAAAAAAACGCACCGTTATTGCAACCTTGGCAACGTGAGGTCATAAGAATAGTTAGAAAAGTTGCTCAGTATTTCTACCCTCAAAAACAAACGCAAGTGATGAATGAAGGTTGGGCTACTTTTTGGCATTACACTCTAATTAATACCCTTTATGATGACGGGGAATTAAGTGACAGCTTTATGCTTGAATTTTTGCATCATCATACTAACGTTGTTTATCAGCCGCCCTACAATAGTCCTCATTATTCAGGTATTAATCCTTATACGCTTGGCTTTGCTATGTTTCAAGATATCCGAAGAATTTGTGAATATCCCACTGAAGAAGATAAACATTGGTTTAAAGATATCGCGGGTTCAAACTGGCTTGATACGTTACATTTTGCATGCAAAAATTTTAAAGATGAGAGTTTTATCAGTCAATATTTGTCGCCACATTTGATCCGTAAATTGAAGTTATTCAACATCATAGATAACGACAAACATAACTACCTTGAAATTAATGCCATTCATAATGAGCAAGGGTATCAGCGGATTAGAGAAGCTTTGTCTGCACAATACAATTTGAGTAATTTAGAGCCTAATATACAAGTATATAAAGTCGATATGACAGGTGATCGCTCTCTAACGTTAAGATATTACCCACATAATGAGATTTCATTGTCAGAAAATATAGATGAAATGACTCGTCATATTCATCGGCTTTGGGGTTTTGATGTGGTGCTTGAACAAGAAAATGGCGATGAGGTTGTCACAGAACTCACACGCTGCCCAAAAAGCAGCGAGTGATAAAACTTTGTTCTATCGAATAGGTACAACAATGTCAGTAGGCAAACGTTCACGTAGTGATAACCATAGTTTACCTGTTTTAAGACCATATCGGCGCATAGCAAGAACCACTTGGTCGTGATCTCCTTGTTCGGCTAATACTTTCAATTCTTCATAATGGCTATCGGCTAAACGGCGAGCTTCCTCTAATTCAAAGTAGAGTTTACCAACACGGCCATACATGTCTTTAAAACCATTAAGAATTAATACATAGATAGGGTTGCCAGAAGCAAATGCTAATTGATGATGTAATGAGTAATCAAAGTCTGAATATGCTTCTGCATTATCTTCTATGCTCTTATATTGCTCTAGAATATCAACTGTCTTTTGCGCCGCATTTTTAATGGCAGCGCGGATATAAATTATCGAGACATTCGTTCGTGCTGATAGTAACTGATCAACTAATTCAGGAATACCACGTTGATCAAGGCGCGCCATGGTAACTAATACATTTAACCCTGAAGTTTCCCAATAGTTATTCACTTTAGTGGGTTTACCATGTTGAATCTTCAGCCAACCATCACGAGACAGACGTTGTAAGACTTCACGAAGCGTTGTTCGTGTCACACCGATGAGCTCAGAAAGTTCACGTTCTGCAGGTAAAAAAGAACCTGGAGGGAAACGGCCAGTCCATATGGAATCTACTAGATATTCCTCAGCAAATCCGGCTGGGCTTTGCGCCTTATAAATCATCTATTACTCAAATCAATTTCAATAAAATTCAATAAATAATAACAGAGCTAGCTTGAATTAACACGGAATTATTAAATTCACTAACATATGCGCAATAAACCAGCAGCCGATAAAAATAAAAGGTTATTTTATGCGTATGATCAAGTAGATTACTTGCAAATTGATGCTATCCCTGTAATTAATAGAAGCGTTATTCAGAATGCGAAAATAATGTAATTAAAATCAAGACTCAAGTGAACATTTTATTGTTCGCCTCTGAGTAAAAATTCGTGTTTAAATTTTGCGACAACACGTTGTTTGTCATTTACAGTACGTGAGGAATCCATGCCATCGATATCACTTAACCAAGCATTTATGCATAATTTTTTAGGAAATTCTCCTAAATGGTATAAATTAGCGATAATTACCTTTTTAGTGATTAATCCCTTTGTCTTCTTTTTAGTTGACCCCTTTGTTGCCGGTTGGTTATTAGTTGGTGAATTCATTTTCACACTAGCCATGGCATTAAAATGCTATCCATTACAACCTGGTGGCTTACTGGCCATTGAAGCCGTTGCCATAGGGATGACATCCCCCAATATGGTACTCCATGAGTTATCAGCGAATATGGAAGTTGTACTTCTATTAATCTTTATGGTCGCTGGTATTTATTTCATGAAGGAGCTTTTGTTATTTGTCTTTACTAAGCTCATCACAAAACTTCGCTCTAAAGTTTCCTTATCACTTGCGTTTTGTTTTGCCGGTGCCATTTTATCTGCATTCCTAGATGCCCTAACGGTTATAGCCGTTGTAATTAGTGTCGTTATAGGCTTCTATAGCGTTTATCACAAAGTATCGTCTGGTAAGCATTACGATACTGATCATGACCATACCAACGAGGAAGGATTTCAAGATACACATCGAGCCGATTTAAAACAATTTCGTGGTTTTTTACGTAACTTACTAATGCACGCAGGTGTCGGTACAGCGCTAGGCGGTGTAATGACGAAAGTTGGCGAGCCACAAAACTTAATTATTGCGGAAAAAGCCGGTTGGGATTTTATTGAATTCGCTATTCGCATGTCACCTGTTACCATTCCTGTCTTTTTCTTCGGTTTATTAACCTGTTATGTCGTCGAGAAAATGGGCTGGTTTAACTATGGCATCAAATTGCCTGTGAACGTACATAAAGTATTATCAGACTATGCCGCTGAACAAGACAGCAAACGAAGTACTAAAGATAAAGCAAAACTGATTATTCAAGCATTTATTGCAGTGTGGTTAGTTGTTGGCTTAGCCTTCCATTTCGCAGCTGTTGGTTTAATTGGATTATCTGTCATTGTGCTTGCTACCGCGCTAAATGGTATCACCGAAGAGCATGCGTTAGGTAAAGCGTTTGAGGAAGCCTTGCCATTTACCGCTTTACTTGCCGTATTCTTTGCTGTTGTTGCAGTGATTATTGACCAAAACTTATTTACACCTGTAATTACCTGGGTATTAAGTTACGAGGGCAACACGCAAATGGTGATGTTCTATATCGCCAACGGTTTATTGTCCATGGTGAGTGATAACGTCTTTGTTGGTACAGTTTACATTGAACAAATTGCACAAGCATTAGCTGACGGTCGGATTAACCGTGAACAATTTGATATGCTTTCTGTTGCTATTAACACTGGAACTAACCTACCGAGTGTCGCTACGCCTAACGGCCAAGCAGCGTTCCTGTTCTTGTTAACAAGTGCACTAGCACCGCTAATTAGATTGAGTTACGGACGCATGGTATACATGGCGCTGCCATATACAATTGTGCTTTCTATTGTTGGTTTCATTTGTATTCAATCAGGATTCTTAACTGACACAACCAAAACATTTTATGAAAAAGGCTATATCCAGCATCACGATGCTAAGGCGAAGCCGACCTCATCAAATAATGGACATTAATCACGTTTAATGACACGGAAAAGCGTATAGCAATATACGCTTTTTTCATTATTAGCCATTCACCTCATTGAGTTATTCATGTTAATTTTTTTAAATTCACTGCCCGAGTCAAGAAAATCTTGGTTATTACTCGCTGGCACAGCAACTGTCTTTGAAGTTATTGCTCTTTACTTTCAACATGTCATGGGGTTAGCCCCTTGTGTTATGTGTATCTATCAACGTACGGCTATTCTAGGCGTTGTATTTGCAGGGTTGATAGGAGCAATAGCACCTGATAAGTTTCCCGTTCGGCTAATAGCTTATGTTGTATGGGGGTATAGTGCGGTAAAAGGTTTATTACTTGCTTTAGAACACGTTAAAATTCAAGTGACTCAATCCCCATTTTTCAGTTGCGACTTTAGACCCAATTTTACGCGTACCATTCCAGTGGATGAATGGTTTCCGTTTTTCTTCAGAGCAGATGGTGATTGCTCAGAAATATCATGGATGTTTTTAGGTTGGTCCATGTCGCAATGGATGGTCGTCGTTTTTGGTGGATTTGTGGCTAGCTTCGTCATTATTACGCTTAATAGATTACGTGCAAGTAACCACTTCAAAATATAATTTAGAAGGCGCTTATAGTAACTATGGGCGCTAACCTCAATTTAACTAGAAATTAGGGTTCAAGTTTTAACGGCCAATACACCACGTGGTCTTCTAAATCACCTGCTTTATCTTCACTAATAACCTTTCCGCGTACTGACTGACCTAATCGATGCATTGCTTTTGCATTTCCGGTTAACAAAGGGTGCCAACTCGGTAGTGCCTTGCCTTCATCAAGCAACCTATAAGCACAGCTAGCCGGGAGCCAGCCAAAACTATCACGATTATCTAAAGTAACTTTGAAGCAATCAGGGACCTTTTTAAAACGATTTGGGTAATCGCTACACTGGCACGATTTAGTGTTCAATAATTGACAGGCGACGTTAGTAAAAAACAATTCATCCGTTTCATCATCAATGACTTTATTTAAGCAGCATTTACCACAACCATCACATAATGATTCCCATTCTTGCTCGTTCATTTGAGCCAGAGACTTCGTTTCCCAAAATGGTTGTTGTTCGCTCATAACACTGCTCACTATCGCAAAAGACGGGAGTATAACAAAGTATGTTCTTGTATAAACCCACAATCACTGAAAGTGCGGGTTCAAGTTGCATAAAAGATTGGGTGCTGACGTTGATATTACATTCAAATGGCTATTAATTAGATAATTAGCCACCTAACCTTAAATCTGTTATTAAGTGGCTCAAATCAATCTAAATAATATAGAGGGAACGATAAAAGTAGTAAATTTATTTAATCTTGGGGTATTTAATACGGTTAGATAAATACCCGACAGCAATGGCATTATAAAGAGAATCGTTTAGCTGCATAATATATTCAAAGTTTTTATACGTTAAATAAATACGCCCTTTTTCACCATCAGGAGCAATAAGTTGTGCCTCAAGCGTTGCAGTGGGTAACTGCCTATTATCAAATCGAGTTATGCCTAACTTTTTCCACTGAGACAGTGTCTTGTATCCTGCTGTTTCGATCAATGTATGATCGAACCCTGTGGGCAATTTAACTTGGCGTCCCCAAGTATAATTATGTTCCCAACCACTACTCTGTAAAAAATTAGCGGTAGTTGCAAAACTATCATCCATAGATTGCCAAACATCCGCTTTACCGTCGTTATTATAATCTTGATAACTAGTAAGATATTGTGAAGAGTTCAAGTTAAATAAACCAACTTTCCCTGCCCAATTACTTTTAACATTTGAAAGTCCAATCGCTTGGGTATTGAGTAAATTGATTGTACTTTGAATTTGAGATTGGTAACTAGGGTCACTCTGATTTGCATAAGCTAATGAGCTCAATACGCTCAGCGCATTGTAACCATCAACTTCGGGAGCAAAATCATTAGCAATCCCCCACAATGCAACAATGAATCGGGGTTGTATATTATACTTTTTCTCGATTTCTTTAAGCAATGGCAGATGTTCTTTGTAAAGGGCTCTCGCTCTTTTCACTCGCTTCTCATTGATTACACGAGGAAGGTAGGTATCCAAAGATTTTATTCTTTTTCGCTCTAACTGCTGCACAACAACTGCTTTTTTAAATAACTTAACCTTACTAAACGCTAATCTAGTTTTTGTTACATCACTACCATTTTTAACAAGGTCTAGTTGCAGCTGCTTTACATACTGATAAAAAGACACAGTAGGCTGAGCATAAACACTAAAGCCAACACAGGCCGTTAACATGAATAAAATAGAACGAAAAATCATAACACCAATTCCTAAATCACTAATTTTTATTTTGATTCTGTTTAAATTCTTTTAGCATGTCAACAACTGGCGGTGGCATTTGTAAATAAAAACCTTGCTCACGTATTTTTGCCATGACCTTATGCTTATCAGCCATCGATAAGTCACGCTTAGTCAAAGGGACTATCATGACGAATTTAGGTCTACCAAAGGTCTCTAATAGTAACTTAGGTACTGGAGAGAAATCATCCCTCTTTTCAATAAATAAGTAGGTGTCTGCTTTTTTTGTACTTTTATAAACGGAAATTAACATAGGATTTTAAAAACCTGTATTCACAACTTGATAACTAGTAAGCGAGAATATACCATGAGCTTTAATAAAACATAATTACTAATCACAATTGTTTCTTACTTTTTGGGATGTATATCAATGCCGACCACCAGTGCCGAACTCAAAGGCAGCCTGTTCCCCTTATCTATTCTTCAACTTGAAGATAATAATTTAGAAAAATTACAACAGCAATTAGATAACAAATTAAAACAAGCCCCTTCGTTTTTCTTTCGTGCACCTCTTGTCATAAATATCGAGCAAGTCATTGATAAAACAATTGATTTCCTTAAATTAAAGCAATCAATTGAAGATAAGAACTTTATTTGCGTGGGAATTTGCAATGGTAGCATTGAGCAGAAAAAGCTCGCTCGCCTTGCTGGCTTAGCAACATTACAGCCACCAAAATCGTCTGAAAACAAACCAAAAGTAATTACCAAAGAAATAATCGAACAGCCAAAAGAAGAACCAGTGCTTGAGCCAATTAATGCTCCGAATATGATTATTAGGCAAAATGTACGTTCCGGTCAGCAAATATATGCGAAAAATGCAGACCTTATCATCGTTGGCACTGTAGGCAATGGCGCTGAAGTCATTGCTGATGGTAATATACATATCTATGGGAAATTACGTGGCCGCGCTATTGCTGGTGCAAGTGGTCATAAGACGAGTGCAATATATTGTCAATCACTGGAAGCCGAATTGGTCTCTGTAGCAGGAAATTATTCGCTAAGTGATGCCATTAATGAAAATCATTGGCAGAAATCAAGCGTTATTAAATTAGAACAAGAGCAACTCATTATTGAGCCTCTAGGCACACCATAAATCTATTAAGGAATGAGCTAATGTCTCAAGTTATCGTTGTTACATCGGGAAAAGGCGGTGTAGGAAAAACAACATCAAGTGCAGCTATCGGAATGGGCTTGGCCTTAAAAGGTCACAAAACTGTTATTATCGATTTTGATATAGGGTTGCGTAACCTTGATTTGATTATGGGCTGTGAACGCCGCGTTGTTTACGATTTTGTAAATTTAATTAACGGTGAGTCGAATCTAAACCAAACACTTATTAAAGATAAACGCGTAAAGAATTTGTCAATACTACCTGCCTCACAAACGCGCGACAAAGACGCGTTAACCAAAGAAGGTGTTGGTAAGGTGATTGACGAGTTGAAACAAACATTCGACTATATTATTTGTGACTCACCAGCGGGCATTGAAGCTGGTGCGATGATGGCATTATATTATGCCGATCAGGCTGTTGTTACGACAAATCCTGAAGTATCATCAGTACGTGATTCAGACAGAATATTAGGTATTTTGCAATCTAAATCACTGCGTGCTGAACAAGGATTAGAGCCTATAAAAGAGCATCTTTTAGTGACTCGTTATAACCCCGCACGTGTTGATGAAGGTGAAATGCTCAGTGTTGAAGATATAGTAGATATATTAGCTATAAAACTTGTCGGTGTCATTCCTGAATCGCAAGCGGTGCTAAAAGCATCTAACTCTGGTGTCCCAGTCGTATTAGATACAGAAAGTGATGCAGGACAAGCTTATAGTGACGCTATAGACCGTCTATTAGGTGAGGAAGTCGATTTTAGATTCTTAACCAAGGAAAAAACAAGCTTCTTAAAACGAATTTTTGGAGGTAAATAATGGCTTTACTTGATTATTTTCGTAGTACTAAAGTAAATACGGCTTCATTAGCGAAAGAGCGCTTACAAATTATTGTAGCTCATGAAAGAAATGATCGTAAGAGTCCTGATTACTTGCCACAATTAAAACAAGACATTTTAAATGTCATTGCTAAATACGTGCAAGTTTCAGAAGACCAAGTGAGTGTTGAATTTGACCAATCTGATGATTTAGCGGTCTTAGAGCTCAACGTCACTCTACCAGAGCAACGCTAAGAGCCATTATCTGTCATTGAAAAAAAAGCCACTTTAATCAGTGGCTTTTTATTATTGCAATAACTTCGTTAATTCTTCTTCCACCAGCGCTTTACGCCAACCAGACATCAATATAGGCGCGTATTCTCCTTGTTCACCTTCTGCCTTCCATAGTTGGGTAAGCACTTCATGAATGAGCTTTTTAGAAGCCAGCATTTCAGGTGGAATGCTAGATTGCTCAGCGACTTGAGCTATTAGCGCTTTAATCGCCTTAAATTTTTGCTTGTATTCAGGATAATCAATCAGCCGAGTTAATGTCTCAGGTTGATCTTCATTTGGTATATCCATGTTAATAAGCTCTAACAACTCTTTGCCATAACGCTTAATAACCATGGGATGTAGCGATTCAACTTTATAGAGTTGCGTCTTGTTTAATGGCATAGCCTTAGCTAGGTAAAATAGCTCAACATCTTTAACCACAAAACCAAGGGCCATATTACGTTCAGTGGCCTTTTTAAAACGCCATGCGGTAAGTTGCTGTAATACAGCTAATTGCTGCCCATTAAGTTGCCAAGCATTACTGATATCAAGATACTTTTTCATCAATGGCCTAGTCACATTTCTATTGGCTAAGCGTGCTGATTCCTCTAAAGAAATATCTAAACGTCCAGCTTCTTTTACGCGTTCGAGTAAGGGGACATATAACTGATATAAATAGAGTGCATCATTGGCGGCATATTCGAGCTGCGCATCACGTAATGGTCTTGCGAGCCAGTTAGTGCGTGACTCGCCTTTATCCAATTCAATATCGCAAAATTCTTTAACGAGTTTCGCGTACCCTAAACTCGGGCCCATTCCAACTAGAGCTGCTGCCACTTGCGTATCAAAAATAGGCGTGGGTATGCATTTGCCATAATGTTTGAACACTTCAAAGTCCTCACTGCCAGCATGAATAACTTTGGTGATCGAACTTTGTGTTAAAAGCGCCCAAAACGGTGTCAAATCATCGATAGCCAGCGGATCAATCAACGCTAGTCGCTGCCCGTCATAGGCTTGAATTAAACCTAAAGCCGCATGTAATGTGCGCTCTCTGACAAACTCTGTGTCGATTGCTAGGACAGTGGAAGATTGATAATGTTGGCATAATTCGTTCAATGCAGCTTGTGTATCGATGTAACTTGGTTTGATCACAAATATTCCTTGATGACATTTGGTAGTTTGAAAGCAAAAAAAATGGCTAACCCCTAAGGCTAGCCATTATAACCATAAACCTTTATAAAAGGTTTATTTAGGTTAATGAAATACAAGATTATTTCAATTTAGCGATTTCTTCTTCACGCAACAAGCGGCGCAAAATTTTACCCACGTTAGTTTTGGGTAATTCAGCTCTAAATTCGATGATTTTAGGGACTTTGTAAGCCGTTAATTGCTCTTTACAATGAGCTTTTAAGGACTTCTCATCCAAATTAGCATCTTTTTTAACGACAAATATCTTGACTATTTCACCACAGACTTCATGTGGAATCCCGATAGCGGCAACTTCAAGCACCCCATCATGCATGGCGCATACATCTTCAATTTCATTAGGAAAAACGTTAAAGCCTGACACAATAATCATATCTTTTTGGCGATCAACTATTTTACAAAAACCCGCTTCGTCTATGGTTGCAATGTCACCCGTACCAAACCAGTCGCCGTCCATCACCTTAGCTGTTTCTTCAGGTTGGTTGTAATAACCACGCATGACTTGAGGACCTTTCACTTGTAATTCACCCGGTTCGCCAAGCCCTTTTTCTAGGCCATCATCTCCCATAATTCTTACTTCGGTTGATGAACACGGCAAACCAATAGTACCGTTGAATCCTTTACTATTGTGGGGAGAAACGGTCACTAACGGACAACACTCGGTTAATCCATAACCTTCAAGCAAATGAACGCCAGTGACTTTATGCCACTGATTAGCTACGGCACGTTGGACAGCCATTCCTCCGCCCAATGCTAATTTTAACGAGCTAAAGTCAATACTCGAAAATGCAGGATTATTAAGCAGTCCATTGAACAAGGTATTTACGCCAGTTATTGCCGTAAACTTGATATTAGACAACTCTTTAATAAATGCAGGCATATCACGTGGATTAGTAATTAATAAATTTCGAGCGCCAAACTTCATAAATAATAGGCAGTTAGCCGTTAATGCAAAGATATGGTAAAGGGGTAAAGCCGTCACTATTGTTTCTTTACCATCAATCAACTGAGTGCCATAGGCTGCTGAAGCCTGCTCTAAATTTGCGACCATATTACGGTGCGTTAACATGGCGCCTTTAGCTAAGCCTGTTGTACCACCAGTATATTGTAAGTAGGCTAAATCATTACCTTTAACCTGTGGTTTTTCATAGGTTAATTGGCCACCCAGGCTCATCACATCGAGATACTTTATGGCGTTAGGTAAATGAAAGCTCGGCACCATTTTTTTAATGTATTTCACAGCAAAATTTACAACTGTGCGCTTTATTAGAGGGAAGTTATCCCCTAAGTTTGTCACTATGACGTGCTCTAAGGCCCTTGTGTTATCAATAACCTTTTCGACAGTTTCGGCAAAGTTACTTAAAACAACGATTGCTTTGGCACCAGAATCATTGAGTTGATGCTCAAGCTCGCGCGGTGTATATAATGGATTAACATTAACAACAACAAGTCCGGCACGTAATGCACCAAACATAACCACGGGGTATTGCAGTAAGTTAGGCATCATGATCGCTAATCGATCGCCAGATTTAAGCTTCAATGTTTGTTGACAATAAGCGGCGAAGTCTTTACTGAGTTTATCTAACGCACCGTAGCTCATATCGTGTGACATATTAGTAAAAGCTATTTGCGTAGGAAAACGTGCAACACTTTCTTCGAATACTTCAACCAATGATTGATAACGATCTGGATTGATCGTTGCGACTACATCATCGGGATAACTTTTAAGCCAAATCTTTTCCACAATATTTCCTCATCTAATGTCATGCATTGATTATTATTTGTATGTTGCATGAATTACAGTTTTTAAACATGTGTTTAATGCTCCCATAACTAGCCCAACATTTAAAGTAAAATGTAGAGCTTTTACACTAGTTATTAAATACATCACCTTTACGTCGCATAAATCAATACTTAGTTAAAAGTTCAAGGTGAAATTAATCAGTAAGATGCGCTTCAATAGCTTGCCAAATTTGTGCTGGTTGCTCCATATGAACATGATGTCCACCAGCAAAGGATTTAACATTGAGCGTTGGCAACACCGACATACGCTCTGTTAATTTCACCCTCAGTGATTGATAACCGCTCTCACCCAATATAAGCATCGTCGGCTGACAAATGCCTTTGAGTAAATCAACAGCTTGTGGTTCCATCATGCGTAAGGGCGACAGTTGTTTTAAACGTGGATCACTTCGCCATTGATAACCACCATCAACTTCTATCAATGAACGAGTTACTAACAAAGTCGCTATTTCTTCATTGAAATCACTCACCATTAAACGTGCTTGTATCGCACTTTCCGTTGATGAGTACAGCCTATTAGATGGCTCTTTTGTTTGCGCCTTATAACGCGTCACAATCGACTTTTCCAGTTGAGGTCGGGTGTCATCAGCCGTTGCTGAAATAGCCCCTAATGCTTCAATTAAAACAAGCCTCTCAACCATATCAGGAAATGTGCCAGCAAATATTGACGCAATAATGGCGCCTAAAGAATGCCCAACTATGTGTACTTTTTGCCAATCGTTGTGTTTGAGCAACGCATAAATATCATAAACGTAGTCGAGTAATTGATAAGAAGCATCGCTGCCTCTGTGGTCTGAATGGCCATGTCCTGGCCACTCAACCGCAATAACATGAAATGATTCGCTATAAGCCATTAAGGGTAAAAAGCTATTGGCGTTATCTAACCAGCCATGAAAAGCCAAAACAATATTACTTTGTTGATTTGGGTTATGCTCGAGGGTGCAAAGTTTTATGTGCGGTAATTGATAAAAGACTTCTTGCATTGGTGTGCCTATTCTTTAGTTGACGCCATGGAGAAAAACAAGAAATACAACACACATAAGCCCCAGAAACACCAGATCCCGACCCAAAATAGTTCAGGAAACCACGTTATACGTCCGAGTAGTGCGCCATCACCAATTGCCCTTCCATCGATTAAATACAGCGGACTTTTTATAGCATTAAACAAGACTAAAATGGCAATTAATTGGGATAGGTAGGTAATTACTTTTGCGCTTGTTTTAACCAACATGGCGACCAACATAGCGATAACAGCGCCCAGTATCAGCGCCGTCATCAAATTATTGACCCATAAAATAAGCGTGACAGAAAACAGCAGTATTAACACACCTAAGGTCATTCGGGTCATGTTATTGCCTCGCCCAGCTTGAAACAATAATGCCGCCCATAAAGTGACACCAAAGTAACCACTAAAAGCCGTCAGAAAGCTATTACCTCCACGGGATAACACATGGCCGCTGCCGTCAGCAGATAACACAAATTCTACAATTTCACCGCCCGTCAGTAAGGCAATTAATGCATGTGATATTTCATGGAAAATAGTGCCAAGATAAATAAAGGGCAAACCGATGATTGGAATATAACTGATAACTATGGCGAATAGGCAATAGCCAATAAATAATACACGTTGATTCATTAATGCCCCTTAGGCAAAGGTGTCGATACCGACCAAACGCTGAATTTCTTCTCGTTTAGGGGCGTATTGCACACTTTGATATTGACTAATAGCCAATCGTTGTGCGCCCCGAGGTTTGTCGTAAATGGTTTGATTTTCTTGGTGAGCAGCGGCTACTTTCTCATACTGTGCTTGTGTTAACGTACTGCTTTGACGTTGCTGCTGTTGATCTTCATAACCTACGTTGGATGAACGCTGGCCAGCTGATTTATTAGATGAATCAACCCCATCAACAACCCTACCACGATGTATGGTATTGGATTGTGTAGTTCCTTCTACTAACCGCTCATTAGGAGTCGGTGTAGGCACCACGGGTGATGAGTATTGACTATTTAATATCATAAGCCGAATATCTTAGCACAAGATATTTAAATACGTCTAATTTCTACCCGGTAATTTTTGCCACGTTACTGTATCTCGAACATACACAGGACTCGCTTCGTCGACATCCATTGTTTCGCCTTTTTGCCATGCATTTTGTGCTAACGGGACCATCGCTTTACTCGAAGGGTATAAAATAGAGGTTTCGACTTTAACTTGAGCAATTTCGCTAAGTTGTGGATAAGCTTCCCATGCAGTACCAACGCCCACATACAACTCTTCATTGAGCAGACTTTGATCTATCGCTTGGGGTTTAATGACCAACTCAACGTTAACAAGCGTCGCCAGCCCATCGACAGACTCAAACACGCCCCAATAAACCTCACCCATTCTCGCGTCAATAGCCGCAATAACCTGCGCTGCACCTAATTCATTGATGGCTTGTTGCGCCATAGCGGCTAACGTTGAAATTCCAATAACAGGCTTGTTAGCACCCAATGCTAAACCTTGCATTATCCCCGTGCCAATGCGCACGCCCGTAAAGCTCCCCGGTCCTCTTCCCCACGCTATAGCGTCTAGGTCATTAATCGACAGAGCCGATTGCTTTAATAATGCATCAACCATGGGTAAAACCATTTTTGTATGGCTGCGTGGTGTTACATCTTGCTGAAAAAATATTTGTCCACCATGGGTGATGGCCACAGAACAGGCTTCAGTAGATGTATCAATAATTAAAATTGTTGCTGATTGAGCATTTTGCATAAGTTTCACTTCTAATGTCACTGTTGTAATTGTTCAAGGTAATCGATGACTTGCTTTAAATCTCGAGTCCGTTTCATATCGGGTAGGCTTTGTAAAAAAATTCGCCCATAAGGTCTGGTGATCATTCTTGTATCACATAATACGAG
>Ga0209396_1002846_pt1 | contig 17892 bp, 12 predicted proteins | sample GOMGulsemesocosm_6_FD_184638 | JGI IMG/M metagenome (GOLD analysis project Ga0209396, IMG submission 184638) | Methane-oxidizing microbial communities from mesocosms in the Gulf of Mexico - GOM8C Gulf of Mexico (SPAdes) (version 2) | ecosystem: Environmental > Aquatic > Marine > Cold seeps...
AAAGTGTAGCAGTTAAATAATGATCGCAACTTAGCCAAAAGAACGATACAAAATATAAAAGTTCGATATCAAGCAAGAGCGAATCTAAATATAAAAGTACGAAACTAAAAAAGCGACTTACTCCTAGAGTAGTCGCTTTTTTATTAACAAATTTTATTTTGATTGAAAGTACAGTTACTACAAGGCAGAAATAAATAGCTGGACAACTTATCCCTTCTAAAGTCGGCAATATAATCTATTCTTGATGTAAGATAGTTGTTATTCAATTACAGATAGCCGTTACCAATGCCTGACGATATATTATTCTCCTCTAAAGAATTCAAACAACTCCTAGGAGTTTCAGATTGTGAACTAATGCATATGCGAGTCGCTAATGAGCTAAAGTTTGTAAAAAAAGGAAATGCCTTTCTATATCAAATCCATGATAAACAATTATTATTAAAGCACCCTCTAGCTAACCAGTTATTTAATTGGTATCAAAATAAGCACTCTATCTGTCTCGATAACACACCTAAAGCAAGTGAATCAATCCTTTCGACCATAATGATGGTTGAAAGGGTCTTATTGCCTATAAGTAAGGAACTTGGGGATATCAATATCACATACGGTTTTGTCTCATCTGAACTCAATAAGTACATTCAAAAGAATAGTTCATCTGGTACATACCCTTCAATTGACCAACATTCAGCATCAGAGTTAAATAATTATAATAATCACATTTGCAAAAGACACGGCTTAGCTTGCGACTTTACTGTTAATGGTTATGAAAAACAAATGGATAAAGTTATGCTATTTATAGTGAATAATTTAAATTTTGATAAAGTTTATTTTTACGGAAATGAGAAACCAATACATGTTAGCGTAGGAAATGAATCTGAAAAGCATTTACAAGTTATGAATGTCAGCGACAAAGGTAGACGTATTCCAGGAAGGAAAGCATACGGCAATGAAGCTAAAGTGTTAGCGGAAGAGTTAATATTATGAATGCAGAGCAATTTAAAGAATTAGTCAACTCACTGAGTGTGGGCAAGAAGCTACCTGATTCGATTTATTTTCATAAAGATACATTTTCAGATGTTCCTGAAGCTCTTTCAAAATTCATTAAAATTGTCGCTAAAGCCTTAAAAATTGATGATGATAATTGGAATCTAATCAAAGTTTTTAGAAACGATTTTCGTTTATCACTATTAAGTTACCCATCATTTTTCGAAGATTCATACCCAGCCTTAGAGCAGAGTGTGAGTGTTGACCTAACAAAGCTATCGCATAGAATTACAAGCTATTCCGAACAAGAAAACCCACCAATCCTTCATCGTAAAGAAACAATGATTTTAACGAATCATGAATCTTATGAACACTTTTGTATGCTCACTCAAGAAGGTGAAGCGGCTGGTCTATATGAAAATAGCCGTATGATTGGGTTTAAAAAGTCATGGGAAAGATTAATTGAAAAGCATGGTTATGAGTTAGTTGATGGTCGTTTATTTAGAAGTTCAGCAGTGAGCGAAGATGATAGCAATGAGAAAGAAATAGATCGACATAAAACAGCCATAGTAAGGCATGAATTATCAGCTCCTATGAAAACCCTAGCCAAAAATGGCTTCTTATCGGGAGAATATTCTATATTTGATTATGGCTGTGGTAGAGGTGATGATCTAAGAGAATTAGAAGCTCATGGTCTAGATGCTCTTGGTTGGGATCCTAACTTTAGACCTGACTCAGAAATAGTTAACTCAGATGTAGTTAATATTGGCTTTGTAATTAATGTTATTGAAGATCAAGACGAAAGAATTGGAGCAGTATTAGGCGCATGGGAAGCCACGAATAAATTATTAGTAATCTCTGCAATGTTGGCTAATGAAAGTTATTTAGCTCAATTTACACCATACAAAGATGGTGTTATTACTTCCAGAAATACATTTCAAAAGTATTTCTCTCAAGCTGAGTTAAAGGCATATATAGAAAGAACACTTGATGAAGAACCTATAGCGATATCTCCAGGCATATTTTATGTTTTCAAAGACAAGACCCTTGAGCAACATTTTCTTCAAAATAGGCATAAACGAAGTTATCAGTGGCAACAACTTACAGAGCCTAAGCCAGTTAGTGAAGATCAAGCCAGAATACTCTTTACAAAGAACCAAGAACTCCTAGAATCTTTTTGGTTAAGTTGTTTAGCTTATGGCCGAGTTCCTGCTAATGAAGAGTTCAACGACAGTAATAAGATCAAAGAGTTAATTGGTTCGAATAAAAAAGCACTAAAGTTAGTCACAGATTGGTTTGGCAAAGATGAATTAGAACTTGCTGCAAACATGCGAAAAGAAGACTTACTTATCTACTTTGCGTTAGGTATGTTTGAAGGTAGAAAGGCTTACACACACTTATCTGATGCTCTTAAAAGAGATATTAAGGCTTTCTTCGCTACACATAAAGTAGCGTTAAATCAAGCAAAGGAACTTTTGTTCGATATTGCTAATATTGAAAAGGTAACTGCTGAGTGTTTAAAAACACAAGAAGAGTTACCTGCATCTAAGCTTGCTTTAGAGAATGGTCTACCTCACTCACTGACTCTTCATAAAAACTTTATTGATGAGTTATCGCCACTTTTAAGGGTATATGTATATTCTGCTCTTCAATTGTATGGTGAACTTGATGATATACAGCTAGTTAAAATACATATAACTTCAGGGAAAGTAACTTTATTAGGATATGAAGGGTTTAACGATTCACCTTTGCCGCAATTAAAAGAAAGAGTGAAAATAAAAATGGCAGAGCAAGATGTTGATTTTTTTGATTATATTAATGGTAATTACCGCCCAATATTATTAGATAAAATTGAGTACATTGATGATAGTTTCAGTGAGTTTAAGAAACTAAGAACGTTCAACATAAGACTTAATAAAGAACTGAAAAAATTAAATGTTAATTATACAAGTGTATCAAATACTCAGTTGAACGAACTGTTGTCTCAAAATAATATAAAGATTAAAGGGTACAAATTCTTTTCTTCTTAGATTTGTACCGAAGATTCATCATTGGTTGCCCATAACTTACCTAACACTAACTTCAAACGTGTGGCACAATAATTGTTGTTAATTTCCTCATTATCAGATTTTGATTTAGCAATCGTTTTAAAGGAATTAAAAATAGAACCTAGCATTTTATGGCTCCCAGGAAATCTACTATTTGAATCTATATCTTTAGTTAGCTGAATAAAGGCATCTACATCCTTGACTCCAGAATTGTAAAAAAACCAGTAGAGAAGAATTAATTCATTGATTTTTTTCACTGCGCTATTAGAATATTTAATTGTATGGGTACCAGGGTTTATTGAAATCCCTTCCCATAATTTACCTTCATTTAAAGCGTGGTCATCAAGAGTCGAATTTATATCAAAAAGTGACTGTTCGTCAGCAAAATTTAAAAAATCAATCCATTTTTTTAAAAAACTGTCATGATCTAAATCTTCCCCGAATAAAGGTGTTACTTGGTAATATGCAAATATTGTCGCTTTGAGTAAAGCTTTTTGCCAAACGACGGTAAACGCCCATTTACCTTTTTTCATTTCGGTCAATTCTTTGTCTAAAGGAGCTATTTTATTATGATAATCAAGAGACAGATCCGTATCTTTTTCTTTTGATTGAGCAGAAGCACTCAAACTATTATAGTAAGCCATTTCACCGTCAATACCCCCTCTTGTTCTTACTTCATCCCAAAAAACTTTATAAGTAATGAACTGTTGAAATATACCAACTATTAGTGGTTTATAGTTTTTATTGAATGAGTCTATCGCTGCTAGTGAATATTCATATGGTAATATTTTTATCGGCTCTTCATCATCTGTTAGCTTCAATATGCAATATTCTTTCAAATCCTTTTTATTTGCATATATAGAATGAAACTTTCCAGTATCATCATTCAGCGTCTGAGAAATAAAAAGAGTTTGCTCTACTGAATTGATAAATTTTACAACAGAACCTTCATCGAGTGGATCATCAGGATATTTTATATTCAAAAAATCCTTAATGACTAAATGCAAAACACTGACAGAAGTTATATATGGTCCTGTATCAAATTTGACAGAATCATCTTTCCAATTAACCAAACCTAGAGGTAAGGTTGTAGTCGTTTCTTCTCTAGTTTTTGTGGCCAAAAGGTTTCGGGTACATTTTGACTCTAGATCTTGATCATCGAGTAATATTTGACGAGCATTTGAAACTAACTTAGCGTGTTTGTTTAAATCTACAAAAACTTCTCTTACAACAGAAAGTAACGGATTGTCATCAGTTTGACTGATTATATCAGGCATATCGAAGCCGACTTTAGGGTCTAAAACTAAGAAGATAACAGGCACTCTGGTTTCACGCTGTTTGTTGGTTAAGCTAGACGAGTCAAAATATCGTTTAAGTGCTGCTAACCTATGCTGTCCATCTATCGCAACAGCAAAAGTATTAGATTGGTCCCACCTTAAATATTGAATATTGGAATTACTATCGCTATTTGATGCTAGCTGTATTCCTCCAACAGTTTCAACTTTAAAACCAGGTAAATTGAATGGCTTTTCTGAAGGAGGAGTTTTCTGAGATTCAGAGTATCTAGAGTCAATAGTCCCGGAAGTAGAAAGGGGTAATAATGCTACGGTTAATGCATTAAAAAAGGTTCGTTTTTCTTTTATTTTTAGATAGTTTTTTACTATATCATCTTCGACTCTATCCCAATTAATATCACGTTGAAAAAGCTCTTCTAAAGACCATTTATGTCTTTGTTCCGAAGGCATATCTTCCACTAATTTCAAATAATTATTAACTTCCAATAATGTAAGATTAGATTGAAAATAAGGTACACTGAAATTAGAAAGTGAGAACTCACCTTTTAATACGGCTTTTGATGTTGTGTAACTAGAAATATCATCTACGTCATCATATTCAAAAAATTCACTCATTAATCATTATCTCCATTGAAATTTTTATACTGTGGAAAATCATTAAATTTAGCTTTGCTAAATCGATTTATTAGTTCTTTAGTAATGCCGCTATATGGCGAAACTTTGGTGGGGGTAGGGGTGCCAAATATATTTAAGTAGGCTAAATCTTCATTAGGGGCTTTAATATCCGAACTTAAAAATGATTCATACTTTTTATCAAGTAAAGTGTATTTAAGCTTCAAATCTGAATACTCAAGACCTTCTATGGCCAAACTATTTATGAATTCAGAATCGTGGGAAAGTAACCTTTCAATTTCAAATTTGATATTTGCTGTATCCCCTACATATAAAGGAACAGCAAATAGTTGTAACTTATGAATGAACATTTGAATAAAATTCATATATTCTGGCTCTTCATCCAGTATCGATTTAAGCTTGCCCGGAGTTAGAGCTTTCATCTCTAAAAGATGCTTATATTCTATAGTTAATAGATCTAAATACTTTGTTTGTATGGTCTCCTTTATACCAAATGATAATTGGAGTTTTCGGCTTAATTCATCACAAAAATTTTTAAGCCAGCCTACATCACCTAATTCATTCTCAAAGTAACTATCATCTAAAATCAAATTTAGTTCAAAACTAAATAAGCCCGGTGAATCTGGCAATCTTTCTAATATTGCAGATAATGGAGTACTTTTGGAAAAGGTAACAGGTTCGGTCGATTCCTCATTCATATCAAGAATCCTTCTCGATAAATAAAGGTGAGATTAAAGTTGATTCTAACTGGCCTTTTTTTAACGAACTAAAAATATCAGAGTACATAGTATTAGCTAAAAAAGCACTGCTTGGGCTGATATCTTGAGTGTTACACTTATCATTACCAGCAAGATTGAAGACTACAATGAATTTTTTTAAGACTGGACCATATATATTTTTAGCTGCCTTTATTTTATTAATTAACTCAATATTCTGACTTCTTTCTGCATCGATACATAAATCACAAAATAACCCCACTTTATAATACTTTGGAACACCGTCCGGTACTGCTTCAATATTTTTTGTTATTTCATCAAATACATTCGAAAAAACAACAACTAAATGTTCAAGGCTAGATGTATGAAGCTTAATAAAAGCTAATTCATGATCTTTGTCTGAGTTTTCTCTGAGCTTTTGATATTCCTCTCGTGTTAATGATAACTCAGATTGCTGTATAAAAAGTCCACCTGCAATCCAAATGAATGCCAATGTACCCGCCATTCCTGCTACAGCGTCACCTATTTCATTTAATTGAGTGGGAAAGCCAAATTTATATATACTCACACCAAAAAGCACAAACACAATAACGGTAAGTACGATACAAACATAAAATATATTGTTTTTTATCACGAAAAATCCTTATTAATTATTTTTTAAAAGCTTTAATACCTGACTTCTTCTACCAGGTACATAAATCTCTATTTCATCAAAAGCATAAAGAGCTACGTATTGATATAAGTTAACCTGAATATCCTTTATATCTCTTCGATATGGAGCAGGGTCATCAGCTAATACATCATGTAACATGCGTGAGGTTTGACCAAAGCCCAAATCTCTATCACCTTTGTGCTCAAGTAGAATTGTTTTTAACCAAGAGTATGCCTTAGAGCCTTTAAATAATGACTGCGTATAGTCAAAACTAGCCTTATTCGATTCAATGATAGCGAAATCAAGAGAAGGGTTTATCTGGTATATTTCACATGATTCACCCGGTTTTGCGAATGGAAAATCAGATACAAATATATCTTTAATTTTTGGCATAATATCTTCAGGCCAATTTTCAGGTACGCCTAGTTCAGTGGAAAAAGTTAGCTCATCGATAAAGGCTTGCATTTTATCCAACCGACCTAAGGTTAACTCAACCGAAGTGTTTATTATTTTATCAATGAAAGCTTTTGACTCATCGCTTGGAGTTACCTTTGTACAAGCTTCAAGGTTGCACTCTTCAATTAGTGCAAGTCCTTTACCTGTCATATTTGCACTACCAGTAAATATCAAATCATTATCTACCTGATATATTTTCGCATGCAAATTTGAAAGAGCTTTAACCGAATACCCAGAGAGTAAGCTTTCTCTAATGGCCTCAAGATTACTAGCCCCATCAATAAAATCTTTGGGCAAAAACCTACCTACTAAAGTTATTTTAGGTAAGTTAAGTTTGGTTAACTCACTAAGCCAGCGATAAGCTGGCTTAGTGATAAAAGCTGATATGATATTAACTTTTGTTGAATCAGGAAGGCATGACTCCAACTTAATAGTTAGCTCTTTATTTGAAATTAAACTAGTCATATCTACTTAGTCGTTTGATTGATTAAATTAGAAGTCATCAAGGTCATCATCCGACGGCTCTTCAAGAAACTCACTAATAACAAGACCCCATTCACGGCGAACGGAATTTAAATAATTCAACCGTTTATCATCAGTTGTCTCATTCATGACGCGAGCAAAACCAGCAATTGTTGTTTGCATCACTTCAAGCTCATCTTCACCAAGTTTGTTAACTAATTTTTTATAAAATACGTGATTTGTATTAAATAATACTAGTGTTAGTCCTTTACTCGTTGAAACATCGAAGAAAGCTTCGGAGTCTCTTGCAACATCTTCAATTAAGAAACGATTACCAGTGAGGATTAATCGTTCAGCTTTACTTTCAGCTTCATCTTGAGTCATCCCACCTGCATTTTTAAGGTGTTCAACAACATCTTCTTTTTTTAACTCTTCTTGTATGGTTTCCGTTTTATGCCCATGTTTTTCCCTGCTTACAGACCCTTGAGTCGCTTTACCCGCAGCTCCTTCTGCAACCGTCTTTGTTTCTGCAACGCCTTTAACTCCTTTACCTATGACATTAATCGTTTCCAACGATTTTGTTAATGCTGAAACTTGTTTTTTTACAATACTGACTACTTTTAGAACTTGAAGTAAAGAGTCTGAATTTTCTTCTAAATCTCGAAGATACTCTTGCTCAGAATCAAAACCTGCCTGTGAGCTAATAGAGTTCATGTCATATGGTATTAACTTAACAGCATCTTGCTTATTATTGGTTACACCAAAAACTGCGTCTAGACTTGGTGGGAATGATATTTCAACACCTATAAATCGGCCTTTGCTTTCTCGAAGGGCTGACGTTAGAAAGGAGTCTCTTAATACTAACTCTCGGTTAGCTCTTACAATTGAAACACCAACATTTTTGCTACAGTGCTTCCCCCACTCTGTTCCGCCTAATCTGCCTACAGTATTTTTTAAAATCTTATCTGCAATGCTTTTCTTAACCATCGATGTCGTTATAGTTACATCATCTCGCTTCGGCTCACCGCTTTCATTTATAAACTCAACTGAAACAGTTTCTTCATCCATTAATTCGAAAAAAGCTTCATTCTTATAACTACCAGGCAACACAGGCAACGATGTATTCTTTTTTAAATACATAGGATCATTAGCTTTAAATACTTCAATCTTCCATGTGTCTAGCTTTTCTGAGCCAGATGGTCGATAAGTTCGGCTTTCAATCTTTATGTTGTCATTGCAAATAAAGTTACGATACATTCTTCCGACTAGATGTTCACAATGACGGTAAATAGATTGGCCTGTTTTCCAGCTTAGTCTATCTAATTTTGACCAAATAATTAAAGTACCGGACTCAGGTCTTTTATTAAAAAAAGCTTCTTCATACTTTGATGGAATAGCGCAAACTTTAGGCATTGGAACTTCTTCTAGAGTGCCTTCTTTCATGGCATCTACATCTAGATAGGTGTAATGAGGCTCTCCACCCTTTTGCCAACTCCAAACTTCTACTCTTTTACATTGTGAAATAGATGAGTTAGGCAGGCCCATGCCAAATTTTCCCATTCCAGAACTATCATTACGATGAGTGCCCCCACCGAATTGCATTGCAACTCTCAATGTTTCTGCATCCATACCATTACCGTTATCCCAAAGGGATATTTCCGAAACGGTATAATTTTTTCTTTTAGCTAGTTTTTCTTCAATAAAACCAACTTCAACTCTTGTTGCTTTTGCTTGTAGGCTGTTATCAATTAATTCGGCAAGAGCATACGCTGTATTGTTATAACCATTGTCTCTTAACGATTCTATTACTGTCGATGCACTTAAAAATCTATTGCTCATTTTGCTTCCTCATTTGTAACCCACATATCATTCCAGTATTCAAAAGCGATATTGACACTTTGAAATTCAGGAATATCATCCATAACCGTATAAATATTGCATTCATTATTGCCGCCACTTCTAAACCCTCTCATTGCTCTCCCTGCCATTTGTAGGTATTGAACTAAAGAATTCATAGGTTTTGCAATTACTGTGACATTAGTTCTAGGTGCGTCAAAGCCAGCAGTGAGCACGTTGAAGTTAACTAATACTTGTAGTTTTCCTTCTTTATATTGCTTTATCTTCGCTCTTCTACTTTCAATCGAGTCATTTTTACTGTCAATTGATGCGGCCTTAACCCCTTTATAAGCTAACGCTGTAGCGAGATTAATTCCATGTTCTACATTACAAGCAAAAACGATGATTTGTGAACTAAGTTCACACTCAGACATGACTGTGTTAATAATTATTTTATTACGTTCAACATTATTAGCTAAGGCTTTCATTGTTTCTGAGCCACCAGAGTCTTTTAACTCATAGGCTGAAATACCTGAATGATCATAATTTAATGATTTGAAGTTTGCTTTGGCTAGATAACCATTTTCGACTAGATAATCGATTGGTGATAAATATCCTGAGATTTTCATAGATATTTTATTGTTATAAAAAAAGTCTGCTAACTTCTTGTCTTCTTCAGATAAGCCTTCAGCCGAATAACTCCTGCCAGGTGTAGCTGTCAGACCAATAAGATCAGCAGTAAAATCGTCTCCAGAAATAAAGTCATTAACTACTTCACAAAATTTTGGAGCTATGGCCTTGTGAGCTTCGTCAAAAATTACCATAGTAACGGACTTTCTTAATTCTTTATAAAGTAGTTGTAACTTTCTAGTATCATTTTCTCTCAAGCTTAAGAATTTATGTAATCCACCAACAACAAAGCCTGAGTCGATTCCTCCCAAGCTTTCATTGGAATTGGAATAAAATCCGTACAGAGATGTTGCTCTATTTCCGAGTGATTTCCATGCTTTTTCAAATTCAGAGTAGGCTTGTGAGCATAACTCTTCTCTATCAGCTAACCACAATACGACATTTGATTTATTGGCTCTTAAGTGCTCAGAAGCTATATTCATAGCCGTACGGGTTTTCCCTGCTCCAGTCGGTAAGTGAACTAAAACTCTATTTCGAGATTTTGAGGCTAAAGAAGAGAGGACGTCTTGAGAGATCTCTTGCTGATAAGGATATAAAGCATAATTTGGTTCAACCCTAGAAATACTGTCCACTTCTGAATCATTACTTCTTTCGGTTTCATAAATTTCTTGTAAGCCAATTTTTTCTGAGAATTTTAATAAGTCTTCAGATGCCCAACTAATAGCCGCGCTATAATGCTTAGGTAAAACTTGATGAGGGGAAAGTTCAAACTCTGGAAATAACTCTACAAATAATTGTGGCTTTAACCGATCGATTAGTAGGGCGCGTAATTTATCATTAAAAATAAATTCAACTTGCTTAGTACACGCAACGATACCCGCAAGCTTGTTTTTATTTAACTCTGAATTTTCAGATGAAACACTAACCGCAAAATCTATTGATTCTTTGGGTAAAAAGGCGAGTAACTCATCCTCTGAAAAGTTTGATAAAATTTGTTGTAACATAGGCATCCTTTTTAAAGTACATATAAAACACGGTGTCCTTTCATGTTTATTTTCAAAATCATAAGCTTGAAACTAACAAAAGTTCACTTAAACAATACTGCATAGACTCACCAATTATTATGCAAATATATTAATTTCAGTTTATTGATATACATTAACGAATTCAATACAAAATACAACTTAAATCAAATGTTTACACTTTATTATAATGTTATTTGTTTTTTGTAATGTATACCTGTGTAAATATACAGCCACCTTGAAAATTTATCTTTATTCAATAAGCAAAAAGCTATATTATTGTCTCTGGACAATTTCTCCAGAGACAGAGCACAATGGAAGCAAAATTTACCGGACACGACACCTTTTCTTTACGATATGGTTGGTTACACAAAGCAGCTAACTATTTAAAAACAAATGATAAATTCCCTGGCTCAGATGATGAGGGGGAGATTAGAAATGCGATCATTAAGTTTGGTGTTGGTAAAAATATGGTTAAAGCCATCAAATATTGGGCTGAATTTACTCAAATAATCGATACGACTAAAAGTGCTGGGCGTGTAATCAAGCACGAAATGACTACTGAAGGTAAATATTTGTTTGGAAATAATGACTGTGAAGGGAAAGATCCCTATTTGGAGCAAATAGCTTCAATCTGGCTTCTTCATTTCTGGCTTAACTTTAATGATGATCATCTGACCGCATACCGCTATTTTTTCAATTATTCTAATGTGCAGCATTTCGAAAAAACTAAGCTAGTGGCTGATTGCGCTGAATCAGCTAAAAAATTGGTAACAAATGAAATTGGAAATGAGAGTACGCTTAAAAAAGATATCGACTGCTTTTTAAATACTTACTGTAAAAAATTTAAAAACACTGCTGCTAAGAAGAAATTAACTATAGATGAAGATCACTTCACGTCGCCGCTATCTGAATTGAATCTAATTCAAGATAATGGTGGTGGCTTTTATGTAAGTGACTTAGTTGAACGCCCTGAACTGCCTATACAGATATTTATCTATGCATTAATTCGCTTCACTAAACTAGAAACTCAAGAATCTAATGCTAATAATATTGATTTTGAATCATTGTTAACGAAACCTTCTTCTCCTGGTCGTATCTTTAGGTTATCAGAAAGTGGCTTAGGTCAGAAGCTGGATGAGGCACAGGAATTTTCTGAAGGTGAAATATCATGGAGTGATACGCTTGGTTTAAGACAAGTAATTATTCAAGCTAAATTAATTAATTCCCCGGACAGCTACTTAGATAAATTTTACGGCAATATTTAATATGACTTCTTTACCTATAAACATTAATCAGCGTTATAAAAGTTCAACTAGAATTGATAGTGAGCAGTCTGATTTTAAACCTTTTATTGATGATTTTATTCTTCATGGCACTGCTGTAAATATTCTTGATACATTAAGTAAAGATTTTGCAGGAAATGAACAAAGAGCTTACACCTTAACCGGCCCTTATGGTTCTGGTAAATCAACTCTCGCCTTATATTTATCTAACCTTTTGTCTTCAAAGAAAAAAGAACGAGATTACGCAACAAAGAAATTTAAAAAGGCCAATGGTCTACTTGATGATTTCTCTAGTCGTTTTAATGTAAAAAATGGTTGGAAAGTAGTTAAACATGTTTGCGGACTAGAGGCTCCCGCTAATTCCATTTTAGCTAGTTTATTTACCTCTTATAATATTGACTTTGATATTGATGAAATTAGAAACTTTAGTGATGAGCAATGTCTTAAAGAAATTAAGTCAACTTTAGCAATTAAAGATAAGGCTGATGGTGTATTAATTCTTCTTGATGAAATGGGGAAAGCTTTAGACTTTCAATCTCGATCAAATAAAGATTTATATTTATTTCAATCTTTAGCTGATATTGCTCAACAAGCTAAAACTTCTGTTATGTTGATTGGTTTTTTACATCAGTCATTTTCAGATTATGCAAAAAATAAAGACGTAAAATCTCAAAAAGAATGGGCAAAAGTACAAGGTAGATATAGAGACCTAAGTTTTAATCCTTCAATAGACGAATCTCTAGTTTTAGTAGGAGATTCAATTACTAAAAATGTAGAGATTACTCAATCTTTAGAAAACAAGTATAAAGATTTAGTTAACAGCGTTTCCATGTCATTCGAAAAGCAAGAGCGAAATGCTGACTCCTTGCTAAATACTTTACCTTTAGACCCAGTTGTTAGCTTATTGCTTGGCCCTGTATCAAGACGTCGATTTTCACAAAATGAACGTAGCTTATTCGGCTTTTTAGCTTCGCATGAAAAGTTAGGCTTTAGAGAGTTTCTGACTGAAACTTATTCAAATAGTGGATCTGAGCTATCTCTGTATCAACCAGAAGCCTTATGGGACTACTTGCACTTTAATCTGCATCACTTAATTATTACCTCTAGCGATAGTAAAGCGTGGCTAGAAGGTTGTGATGCTATTTATAGAGCTAGTAACAACGATAAAGGAAGTGATTTACATGTATCTATAACAAAAGTTGTTGCTTTACTGACTATTTTTGGGTTTCACCATCATTTATTTGCATATAAAAAGTTTATTCAAACTTACTTTGTTGCAAGGGGATTTTCGCAAACTGAAGTTGAACAGGCTATAGCTGATCTAGAAAAATGGACTGTCGTAATTTTTAGGCAAAGATACGATGCCTTATTTATTTTTCAAGGCAGTGATATTGATATTAACAACTTGGTATTAGAGCGAATTGAATCTGTTAGCCAAGGGGTTGATTGGACAAGTGTTTGTGATATTACTCAAAATATTTTAGCTACAACCCATTATCACAAGAATGGGACTATGAGGTGGGCAAACACCTTATTAGTTAATAAGCTGGATTCAACATTAATAGACTCTTTAAAAAGTGAACCATTAACTGGTAATGCTTTCTTGCGTTTTTTATTACCCGCTAGCCCAAGTATTTCAGAAGAGCTTGATAAGTTAGCTAATGAAGTACCCTATGCTGTAATAGGCAACGTTTCTTCATTAGATAGTTTAAAGTCAGTAGCGATTGAGTTTATAGCTTTAACGCAAATAGAAAATGAAGATGGCAAAATAAAACATGATCTCATTGCTAAAGCTGAATTAGAAAGCAGAATAAACTTTGCTCAACAGAGCATCGAAAAAGAATTGAATTCAGCATTTAGTAAAGCAAAATGGTCATATGCAGGAACAGATTTGCCTAAAGCTCCACTTTCTGTAGTCGCTTCAAAAATTGCCGATCAAATATTTCATTCATCGCCAGCAGTTATAAATGAATTGGTGAATAGATCAAAGCCCTCAGGTAGTGCTAACAGCGCTATTCGTAAGTTAATGAATGCAATGTTAGAGCATGGAGATAAGGAAGACTTGGGCTTTGATAGTAGCTCTTTTCCTCCAGAGAAAGGTATATATTTATCTTGTATAAAAAGTAAAGGCTGGCATTGTCATTCAGATGAAGGTTTTGTGTTTCCTGGACAATGGAGTCAAGAAGCAATAAAAGCTGACCCTAAAATGCACGCATTGTGGAAAGATGGTGTTGATTTTATAAAATCTAGCAATGAAATGATCACCCTTGATGCGCTGTATAATAGATGGATGAGGCCCCCCTTCGGGCTTACTTCGGGCTTATGTCGCTTGTATGGATTAGCATTACTTAAGTCTTTAGAAGGTCACGTAGCCTTCTATGATCTAGACTCAACAAAGCAATTTATATTTATCCCAGAGTTAGATGAAGAGTTAGTAACTAAGATCTACAAGCACCCAACTGAAGCAGGAGTTCGGTATTTTGAGATCTCAGAAATCCAAACTCATTTATTAGATACATTAGCAAAAGCAACAATTGGTGAAAGTAAAACTGACGATGCTGTTTTAAGTATTGCAAAGCATATAGTCAAAATTGTTCACACGCTGCCTACTTGGGTCAAAAAAACCAGTGGTGAGAGTTTTATAAAAGGTAAAGCTGCTAACGGATTAACAAAAGCAGCTAGAGCTTTTCGAAACCGGGTAATTGCAGCTAATGATCCCTATAAATTAATCCTAGAAGATTTACCTAATATTTTCGAACTAGATAAGAACGAAAGTGATTTAGATGAAAAGCTAGGACACTGTTTGAAGACCGCCATTGAAGACCTTTCTGCTCAACACGATATGCTTTTATCAGGTTTTAAACAAATTATATTAAGTGGTTTATCGGCTGATTTTGACAATAATTTAAAAGCTCGTTGTAAGTTAATTGTCGAAATGGCTCAAAGACCAAATGTTAAAGAGCTTGCTTCTAGACTTATTAAATTTATAGATGGAAAAGGGACTTTTGAGCTAGTGATAAACCTTGCTACAGGAGTACCTGAACGGAATTGGACCGATAAACACCTAAGAAGTGGTTTAGATGAATTACATAACTTATGTACTCAATTTTTGAGAATTGAATCCTTTGGTAAAATTGATACAAACAATGTTACTCAAACACTTTCATTCATGACAAAAGACAAAAATGGAAACCATAGATCATTTGAAGGGTTTACTAAATTTGGATTGGAAGATGATACGGACGTAAAATCTGCAATTAACACTGTCAAATCATCAATAGCTGAAATGCCGAGAGAGAAACAATTAGCGGCCTTAACTAATTTACTTTCTTCATTGATGGAACAATCAGAGGCGGAAGTTAGTAATGAGTAAAAAAATCAAACATGTTTTAGGGCTGTCAGGCGGAAAAGATAGCAGTGCTTTAGCCTTATATGTAAAAGAGACTCAGCCTGATCTTGAAATAGAGTACTTCTTTACTGATACAGGCTATGAGTTACCAGAAACGAACGAATTTATAGATCAACTGGAAGAGAAGCTAGGTTATATACATAGATTAAATGCACGTTCACTAAATAATATTGAGGGAAGAGGAGAAAAAGATTTCTCGAACCTCCTTAAAGAGCATGGAAACTATTTGCCGTCACAACGTGATCGTTGGTGTACAGTGCAAATGAAACTAAAACCATTTGAAAGGTGGGTTGATGGCTTTATTAATGATGGTTATGAGGTATATAACTATGTTGGAATTCGTGCTGATGAGCCTGAACGTTCAGGCTTTATGGTTATTGAAAAGCCAATCACATCAATATTCCCATTTCGAGAAGGCGGTATAGTAAGAAGTGATATAGAAAACATACTTCAACGAAATGGCTTAGAGTTACCAGCTTATTATCAATGGCGGTCACGCTCTGGTTGTACATTCTGCTTCTATCAAAGAAAAATAGAATGGCTAAAATTAATGGAAAAACATCCCAAATTATATGAAGAAGCTAAATTATTCGAGAAAGGGGATGAAACCAATACCACAGTAGGCGAAAAATTCTATTGGATGGGACAAGGTGAGCCTTTAAGTACTTTAGAAGACCCTGTTGTACAACAGAGAATAAGAGACAACCATGAAAAGCAAGTTGCCCGTTTTAACAAGAAAAAGCGTAGGAATGCTTTACTTGGAGATATTGAAGGTACTTGTGAATTTGGTGAGCTTGATGATATTTATGATGAAGCAGAAGGCGGTGGAGCCTGTGTAACTTGCTATAAGTAATGTATTTTCAAGTTATAAATTAAGCGACGATTAAGTCGCTTTTTTTATGGCTGCTACTAACTCATCAAGATCAGATAACTTTAAGTCTAACGGAAAGCTTAAGCGTAATGTTCTTTCTGCCTTTTCTCTAGTTAAACCTAATGCAGTTAAAACATGAGAAGCCTCTATTTCCTTTGAGGAACAAGCTGAACCTTGAGCAAGGCAATAATCATTTTCATATTCCCTAATTAATAAAGAAGTATCTGTAGATGGTAATGTAAGAGAAATACAGCTAGGGAGAGTATCAACTTTTCCATTTGTTTCATATGGTACGTTATATTCAGATAACACCTTCTCTAGATAATGCTTGGCATTTTTTAATGTATATTCTTTGTAATAATCAGGAAATACCTCAACTGCTTTACCGAATCCCGCTATAAGTGGTGCAGCAACAGTACCGCCTCGTATACCATCCTCTTGACCAGCTCCATGTATCACGGGCATTAGATGCCTTTTACGTAAGTCACGAATATAGATTGCGCCTATACCTTTTGGCCCGCCAATTTTGTGAGCTGAAAAGGACATTATATCAACATTTAAATCGTCTACATCAATATCAACTTTATTGAAGCTTTGAGCGGCATCACTATGAAATAGAATTTCTGCATCAAAACATACTCTACCGATCTCAGCAATTGGGTTAATGGTGCCTAACTCATTATTTACATGCATTACTGAAACCAAAGCAGTATCAGGCCTGATTGCATTAGACACTGCATCAGCCTCAATTATTCCATTTTTATTTGGTTTTACGTAGGTAATTTCGTAATCAATGGATTTCAAGTAATCACATATAGCAAATACACATTTATGTTCAATCTGCGTGGTGACAATATGCTTTTTATCTTCTGGTATCTCTTTACCTAGAAGAAGACTTTTAAAAGCTATGTTATTAGATTCTGTAGCACCACTAGTAAAAATAATCTCACTAGGATATGCGCCTATTTGATCTGCTAATTGTTCTCGAACTTTATTAATTTCATTAGATACTTGCTCACCTAACAAATGGCTAGAAGCTGAATTAGCATAAAATGCTTCAAAAGCATCTGATAGGGCTATTTTTACTTCAGGAAGGATCGGGTAAGAAGCTGCTGTATCTAAATAAATCATTCGAATAATGTCACTATAAGATTGCAATATGATGAAATTATTATTCTAACATCAAAGCTTCTATAAAGGCATTTTCCTAAAACTACATCTAATCGTGCAGAAGTGAATTACACTTTATGTCCATGCTTCAGCTTAAAGACTGTAAATATATCTCAATTAATAGGGGCCCAAAATTAGCGAGTAAATAGTAAATAGTAAATATAGTCCATACTTTAAGAGGAAAAATAACAGGAGTAGTTTTAATGTTACTACCAATCGTTCTAATGCTAATTTGTATACTTGGTTTTTTAGCGCAGTCCACTGGGTTGTGTATGGTTAGAGGAGTCAACGAATGGAGAGCAGGCAATAAAGAATTCCTTTTAGCCATTCTCTTTAGTGGAATTCTAGCTTGGGTTGCTTCTTTATTTGCTCATTACACAGATATACCGCTTAAATTTAGAACTTATCAAATAAGTGCTTGG
>Ga0209396_1002847_pt1 | contig 17883 bp, 16 predicted proteins | sample GOMGulsemesocosm_6_FD_184638 | JGI IMG/M metagenome (GOLD analysis project Ga0209396, IMG submission 184638) | Methane-oxidizing microbial communities from mesocosms in the Gulf of Mexico - GOM8C Gulf of Mexico (SPAdes) (version 2) | ecosystem: Environmental > Aquatic > Marine > Cold seeps...
GATTTGATAGCAAAGTTTATAATGGGATTAAATATATTATCTTGGTTAGTGTTTGTTGCTGCTTTAATTATATTTCATTATGCTCGTCCTGAAATTGAATATGGCATTGTGAAGTATTTTGGTTTAGATGTAAGAGAAGAGTGGTTAGCACAGCCAAAAAACATTCTATTATTATTACTTTATACTTGCGCAGGGTTATCGTTTATAGGCATGTTACTCGGTCGTGTTAGAAACCGAAGGCGAAGTGATAATCATAGATATAATTTATTGATGCTGTTGCTAGTCTGCATTGGCTTTATTTTAGTTCTGGTTTTGTAACGGACTGTTAAAAGAAAACACTCAATATTTATCACTTAAAATTTGAGTGTTTTGTATTTTAGATATCTAAAATTGAATAAATCACATTAGCTAACTTTTTAATATCTTCTTTAGGCGTGATATAAGGTGGCATAAGGTAAATTAATTTACCAAATGGTCTGATCCAAACGCCTTGTTCAATACATTGTTTTTGAAATGCAGCAACATCTACAATATTGTTTACTTCTACAACGCCAATAGCACCCAAAACACGCACATTTTTGACAGTACTTAAATCATCGCACGGTGCCAGAAACTCGATTAACCAACTATTTAAATCTTCAACTCTTCTTTGCCAACTAGAAGTTAATAAAAGATCAATACTGGCACATGCAACTGAACATGCAAGTGGATTACCCATAAAGGTAGGACCATGCATCATAACGCCAGCCGCACCTTCACTAATTCCTTTTGCTATTTTATCACTGGTAAGGGTAGCAGAAAGCGTCATATAACCACCTGTAATTGCTTTACCAATACACATAATATCAGGGCTGATATTTGCATGCTCAACAGCAAACATTTTACCCGTACGGCCAAAACCAGTTGCGATTTCGTCACAAATTAATAAAACATTGTATTTATCACATAGTCTACTTAGGCCAGATAAATAATCACAGTGATAAAAATTCATACCGCCAGCGTTTTGTACGATAGGTTCAATAATAAAAGCCGCAACATCTTGTTGGTGTTCAATAAAATATGATTCTAAAATCTCTAATTCATTTTCATCGAACTCTTCTCCAAAACGAGAACTTGGTGCAGGTGTAAAAATGTGTTCAGGTAAAAAGCCTTGATAAAGGGAATGCATTGAGTTGATAGGGTCGCAAACGCTCATCGCAGCGAAAGTATCCCCATGATAACCCTTTGCAACTGTCATCAATTTGGTTTTATTTTTGATGCCTTGGCTTTGCCAATACTGTAGTGACATTTTTATAGCAACTTCTACAGCAACTGAACCACTATCAGCTAAAAATACTTTAGTAAGAGGTTCAGGTGTTATTTCAACCAATTTTTTACAAAGGTTGACTGCTGGTGCGTGTGTCATACCACCAAACATAATGTGACTCATTTTGGATACTTGATTGGTGAGTGCTTCATTTAATATTGCATTGTTATAGCCATGTATTGCACTCCACCATGAGGCCATACCGTCAATGAGTTGTTCACCTGATTCTAAAGTAATGATATTTTTATTGGCTGATACAACGGGGTATACAGGCAAAGGCTCAGTCATAGATGTATATGGATGCCAAATATGATTTTTATCAAATTCGATATCAATCTTAGGTTGTGTATGTTTATCGCTCACTTGTAAACCCTGTGGTGTTTTTTAATGTTGACAATCAATCTATGCTCCGTAGACTAACCCATCAGTATGTAGTGAGACAAATATAAAAGAGAATAATATGCAAGTACGTCACGACTGGACGCATCAACAAGTAAAAGAATTGTTTGAAATGCCGTTTAACGATTTATTATTTCAAGCAGCGACGGTTCACCGTGCTAATTTCAAACCTAATGAAGTACAGATCTCAACTTTATTATCTATCAAAACGGGCGCGTGTCCTGAGGATTGTGCATACTGCCCACAATCGGCTCGACATAAAACTGATTTAGAAAAAGAAAGACTATTAGAAGTTGATAAAGTGGTAGAACAAGCAAAGCTTGCAAAAAATAAAGGTGCAACGCGTTTTTGTATGGGTGCAGCTTGGTCTGATCCTAAAGATAGAGATATGCCATATATTGAAAAAATGGTTAAAGAAGTAAAGGAGCTAGGATTAGAAACTTGTATGACTTTAGGCATGCTTACAAACGAAAAGGCACATACTTTACGCGAAGCAGGATTAGATTATTACAATCATAATTTAGATACTTCAGAAGATTATTACGATAAAATAATTACAACTCGTACCTTCCAAGATAGATTAAATACCATAGATCACGTACGTGATGCTGGAATGAAAGTATGCTCAGGCGGAATTGTTGGTATGGGCGAAAAAGCGCATGATAGATATGGTTTGTTAATGCAGCTAGCTAACCTTGAACAGCAACCTGAAAGTGTGCCAATTAATATGCTGGTAAAAGTAAAAGGCACACCGCTTGAGAATGTAGACGATTTAGATGACTTTGAATTTATCCGTACGATTGCAGCTGCGCGTATCATGATGCCACTGAGTTATGTACGCTTATCTGCCGGTCGTGCAGAAATGAACCCTCAAATGCAATCGATGTGTTTCTTTGCTGGTGCAAACTCAATATTCTACGGTGCGAAATTATTAACCACTGAAAACCCTGCTGCTGATACTGACATGGAACTGTTAAGAAAATTAGGAATAAAGCCAGAGCAAAGGCATGGTTGTTCAGATGAAGCCCATGAGGCTACAATCAGCAAAGCAATAGATGATAAAGCAACAGAGCATTTATTTTACCCTGCATAACATAGTCATAAATAAAAAATAGGATTTAGATTTTTATATGAATTCTATTTTTAATATTTTAGGTGCTTAAGGCTTATTATGGCTTTTGAATATTTATCTGAACAAATAAATCAACGTAAACAGCAATCCTTGTTTCGTCAACGTTCAGCTATTCAATCGAGTAGCAATCGTTTTATAGAAGTTGATAACAAACAATATGTCAACTTTGCAAGCAATGATTACCTCGCAATCAATACCAGCTTAAATGATCTTACCCAAACAAAATTAGGTAGTACAAGCTCTGCATTAGTGACGGGATTTCACCAAGAGCATGCTGATTTAGAAGACTATCTATGTAAAATAATGGGCTATAAAGCATGTTTGTTGTTTAGCAGCGGCTTTAGCGCAAATGCAAGTGTCTTGAAAACTTTGATGAGCAATATCGATGCTGAAATTTTTCAAGATAAACTCAATCATGCTAGCTTGATTGATGGCGGTTTGGCAAGTAAAGCAAAAATGTCACGTTTTAAACATAACGATTTAGAACATTTAGAGCAAAAGTTAAAAGCATCTACAAGTCGTGATAAGTTAATTGTGACAGAAGGTATTTTCTCTATGGATGGGGATAGTGCACCTTTAAGTCAGCTTAAACAGATAGCATGTGCATATAATGCTTGGCTAATGATTGATGATGCTCATGGTTTTGGTGTTTTTGGTGATAATGGTTTAGGTAGCTGTGAAGATATCAAACCAGAGTTATTAATTTTGACTTTTGGCAAAGCTGTTGCCAGTTCTGGTGCCTGTGTCTTATGCAGTCATGAAGTAAAAGACTATATGCTGCAATTTAATCGGGAATACATCTTTTCCACAGCAATGCCGCCTTTACTAGCTAAAGTAACACAAGATTCAATTATTAAAGTCGTTAATGCAAAAGATCAAAGGCGTAAGCTTAGGCATAATATTGCATTTTTCAAAATGAGTTATAAAAACAAATGTACTGAATTAGATATGCAGTTATTTGATTCAGACAGTCCTATTCAACCCCTTATAGTGAAGAACTCACAACTTGCATTAGATATTTCCAATAAAATGAAACAAAATAATATTTGGGTAACGGCAATAAGACCTCCAACCGTGCCAAAAAATACAGCTAGGTTAAGGATAACAATCACAGCAGCGCATACAGAAATTGACATAACACATTTAATAGATGTGCTTGTTGGAGCATGTGAAAATAATATATGACTTTAGTAAATAAAGAGCAACACAGTAAAATAGCAACACAAAGAAAATTTTCTCAAGCAGCCCTTAAATATCAAGAACATGCTTGTGTACAAAGTCGAAGTGCAAAGATATTGTTAGATCATATATCAGATGATTACTTTGGTAGATGTTTAGATTTAGGTGCTGGACCGGGTGTTAATACGTTAGCTTTATCTCATAAGTATTCTCAAGTTATTTCTCTTGATTTGAGTCTATCTATGCTAGAAAAAATAAATACGAATGATCAACTTTTAGAATCAAAAACCCTCAAAGTATGCGCAGATATGGATTACTTACCGTTTAAAGATAATAGCTTTGATGCTGTGTTTAGTAACTTTGCCACGCAATGGTCACAAGACTTACCTAAACTCCTTAAAGATATTTACCGTATTATAAAGCCTGGCGCTAAATTCTATTTAACAATAGTATGTGATGGTACTTTGATTGAAATTGCAAAAGCATGGCAAGCTGTCGATAAAGAAAAACATATTAATGACTTTGTTTCTCCGTCAGATTTGAAAAAGTATATTACACAAGCAAATTTAGACGTTAAAAATTACGAATTAAACTGCCATAAAGATCATTTTTTAGATCCATTATCTGCGATTAAATCTATTAAACAGATAGGTGCGTCTAATATGGTACAAACTAAAATGAAAAAAGGATTAATGGGTAAAAGTAGCTTGAAAACATTACTTAATGCATATCCAAAAAGTGATATTGGTTTTGATGTAAGTTATCAAGTTGCATATTTAACATTAGAGAAATCGCAATAAAGAGCTGAGTATAAATTAAATGAATCAATATTTTATTACCGGTACGGATACTGATGTAGGTAAAACGTTTATAACAAGTTTATTAATGAAATTTATTAAACAACATAAACATAAAGTCCTAGGATTTAAACCTATTGCAGCCGGTGCACAATATGCTTTTGATGAATTAGTAAACGAAGATGCATTAACTTTATTAGAAAGTGGTAATGTTTCTGTTCCCTATAAGCTGATTAATCCATATATTTATGAGCAGCCTATTGCACCACATATTGCGGCAAAAATCGTTGATAAAGCGATTACAATTGATGGGTTAAATGAAGCATATTCACTTATTAAAAATGAAGTTACAGCAGACGATTACTTAATCACTGAAGGTGCTGGTGGTTGGGCTCTACCTATTAATGATAAAGAATACTTATATGATTGGGTGTGTGAACAAAATATACCTGTTGTTTTAGTCGTAGGTTTAAAATTAGGCTGTCTAAACCATGCTCTACTAACACAGGCACATATGAAATCTCTGAATATCAATTGTGTGGGTTGGGTTGCAAATCATATAGATCCAAACATGGCAATGCAGCAACAAAATGTTGAATCTCTGAAAGAAAGGCTCAAGATGCCCTTACTAGCGGTTGCACCTTTTCATGATAAAACGGTAAATGCCATGCCAAAACTACAGGTATATAAAGCTTTAAAACACGTATTAAATTTAAAATAATTAAAGAGAATTAACATGAGTGGAACGCAAAGAGTAAATGTGAAATCGGGTCTGGAAGTCAAAATAGTTTTAAAACAAGATCAGAGAACGGGGAATTTAACGCAAGGGATCGTAAAAGATTTATTAACAAAGTCCTCTAATCATCCTCATGGTATCAAAGTGAGATTACAATCAGGAGAAGTAGGGCGTGTTAAAGAAATAATAAGTTAATATTTATTGGACAAATTAAGAATTTGAGCCATATTTAAAACTCGTCTAATTATAAGGATATTCTAATGACTGAGCTTGAATTTAAAGATATTAACAGTATTACAAAAGAGCTTCTCGATAATACATCTGCAGCAAATCATTTTAAGCAGTATGATCAATTGTTCAAAAATATGTTTGATAAAGCACAACATGAAACAGATGAAGCAATGTGTGAAATTGCCCGACTCAATAAACTAAGAGCATAAAGTAAAAAAGCTTATTGATTTCAATAAGCTTTTTAAATAGATTTAGTTTAATATCTAAAAAGTACCCCATACTGAGAGTTTAATCTCAGGCTCTCTTTTTCTTCTTTCGATCTGACTACCTTCAAATTCACCAGAACGATCATCCTCATAAATAAATCTAGATCGTGTATATTCTCCAGTATTAAGGTGTTCCACTAGAAGTTGTACTTTAAGGCCATCGAAATAAGTTGTTTCAATAAATGCTTCAATACGATTATTTCCTTCAAAAGTATGAATTTCATCTACAAGATAAAAAGTATCAGTAAAATGACTGATTAACTCAACTCCCCAAGCTAATTTTTGTTCTGTTAGATCTTGTCTAAATTCAATATTAAACTGCTCAGGAGTATAATCATTGATAATACGATCTTGATTAATAATAGAATCAAAATACTCAGAGCGATTATACTCATAAGAAATTTCAAGCAAACCATTGGGAATAAAGCTATCTAAAGGCAAATTGATATCAGTTTCAAAGCCCCAAAAAGTGGCATCGCCTGCATTTCCTAGAGCATGACTTACATTACCGTTATCTGACGGCAATATAATATATTCTAATATATCTGTATGCCATTCATAATAAAGATTAACAGATAAACTGCCTTTCTCACTGAATCCCCAATCAAGTTTAGTACTTAATTCTGTATATTGATTTGGTGCAAGATTTGGATTCCCAGCTGTACTCCTATCGTCAGTGGTATCGGTACTTGCTGCAAAATCATTAAAATTAAGTTGTCCTACATTGTGTTCAGCCAAAATATTTAATTGTAAGTCGGAATTAAAACTGTAATTGGCTGATAGTCTTGGCTTTAAAAATTTGAATGTTTGTTTATTTGTTGCATCACCGGAAACTTCGATTTTTGAAACTTCACCTGTTAAGCCACCCTCAATTGATAAATCATCTGTTGCGGCGTAAACAAAAGTTACAAAAGCTTCGCCTCTAAATTCTTCAACAACAACATTAGCAGCATCAAGGTTTTGGATTTGGCCATTCTCAATATACTCTAATTCTGTATCAAGTGTGTTGTTTGCTATCTCAAAGCCATATTCAGGTTTAAATTTACTATCACTAATTTTTCCATAGGTATTTCTAAATATATACTCTGTTTTATGTCTATCTTGTTTGAATTTACTATCGTAGTTATCATTTTTGGAAAAATAATCTTGGTGAAAAGCATTTTCATAATTTTGTTCTTTAATAACAGCTAAACCTAAGATATGCCATTTCCAGTCATTATCACTACCCATCCAATCTATACCAAACTCAAGCTCTGTATTTGTATTATTTTCATTGAGTAGCCAAAATTCATCAATCTGTACAGTGGTTGAGTTGCTATAAGCGATATCTCGTGTTATATCTCCTTGCCATTGTTCACCACCCACTCTGCCATTTAGGGTAAGTTTACCTGTTGTAAATTCTTTTGCACCTTGAGCATTAATATAGCCAAAGTTGTTTTTTTCATCTAAGATTTCATTGGCACTTTTTGTTATTTTGTCTTCATTATCTTTATTTTCAACAATAGCTGTTCTATAACCGACCCAACCACCAATGTCCGTATCAAAAGTAGTATCCCATTGACCAATTTGTGTTGTGATTGCAGCCTCTATATTAGGCCTTAAATCGCCATCAGGGGCTTTCCTGGCTTTTAGAGCCCAAGTGCCTGATGTGATATCTTTTTTTCGGATGATATTTGCAATGACAGATTGACCTGCTGCTTCACTGGAACCTTTACCACCGCGAATGATTTCAATTTTTTCAACTTGCTCTACTGGAATACGAATTAATGCGCCTCGAAGGCCTCCTGATTTTGATGTTGGGCGTGATCCATCAATTAAAACATTACCAGCATTACCACCAAACCCACGCTCATTGGAACCTCCATCAAATGAAAAGCCAGGTAATCTATCTATCATATCGTAGGCATTTTGAGGGTGGTATTGCATGAAAAATGAAGACGGGTAAGAGGATGAATTATTTAAAACATCAGATTCATTAGCAAACGAGTGTAAAGAGGGTAAAAATAAGAGACTAATCAAACCTGTTTTAAGTTTAAAGGGGGCTTTAAAATTCATGAGTTTAATATTAACTGCTTAATTGAAACATATTTCACAATTGTAACTGATTTGTACATTTACATTTAGGGAAAACTGTTTCAAATTATGTCTAAGTATGAATTATAAGAATATATTAATTACAGTCTCATTTATTCATTAACTTCGCTTGATTATAAATCTCATTTACAATTGCTTTGATGCCATTGCCACGAGATGGACTAAGGTGTTTTAAAAGAGACATATCGTCAAATTCATTATTGGCATCTATTGAGAGAATTTGACTCGCTGTTAAATCAGAATATAAATATATAATAATGCTGACAAGTCCCTTTACTATTCTCGTATCAGAATCTGCAGAGATACGTAATTTACTTTCTTCATTTTTAAAGTTGATATATAACCAAACATTGCTTTCACATCCGTTGACTAAAGCACTTTCAACTTTAAGTTCAGAAGGCAGAGAAGGGAGTTTTTTACCCAGAAGCATTATTTCTCGGTATTTTTCTTGCCATGAACCCGCTTTTTTAATTTTATTTTTTAAATTTATATATGAATCATTCATAATTGGACTTACCTATTAGTCTAATAACAATAAACATTGTTTTAGATGTGTTATAAATTGTTGAATTTCACTTTTAGTATTATAAAAAGCTAAACTAATACGAACTGTCCCTTCTATATTTAAACATTTCATTAAAGGTTGCGTACAATGATTTCCCACTCTGACGGCAATACCGTATTGATCTAATAAGGTTGCGATGTCAAAAGGGTGCTCATTTTTGTAATTAAAACTAACAGTGCCTATATTTCGCTCTAAATCACCATATAATTTTATACCTGAAATATTTTCAAGTTGGACTTTCAAATATAATAAAAGCAATTCTTCGTGTGTTTTTTGTTCAATAAAATCTATTTTGTTCATAAAATCTATTGCACAACCAAACGAAATCACCCCGGAAATGTTAGGTGTACCCGCTTCAAATTTACCAGGTGCATCCGCAAAAATAGTATTATCAAAGCTGACGGATTTAATCATTTCTCCGCCTGTCTGATAAACAGGTAAGGAATTTAACAGGTCATATTTCCCATATAACCCTCCTAGGCCTGTTGGCCCAAGTGATTTATGAGCTGAAAACACATAAAAATCACAATCAAGCTCTTTCATATCAGGTCTTAAATGCATAAAAGCTTGAGCACCATCGATAACTGTAACTGTTTGATATTGCTTACTGTATTGGATGATATTCTTGATTGGTTGAATATTTCCTAGAGAGTTCGAAGCATGTGAAATACTCAGTATTTTTGGCTTATAAAGATCAATTAATTGATAGGTCGTATCTAATTCTATTTTTTGAGTCGTTTCATCTAGTGGAATTACTTTTAATAATGCACCGGTATTAGCACAAATTTGCTGCCATGGGACAATATTTGCGTGATGTTCTAATGCACTAATAAGTATCACATCATCCGTGTTTAAAGAGTTTGCCAATCCGTGTGCTAATAAGTTTAGGGATTCAGTTGCGCCTTTAGTCCAAACAATCTCATTTGCTTGCGCATTTATAAACTTAGCAACTTTACTTCGTGCATCTTCATATGATGCGGTCGCACGGTCACCTAATGTATGTATTCCACGATGAACATTAGAATTTGAGTTTGCATAAAAATTATTAATAGAATCTATTACACATTGTGGTTTTTGACTTGTGGCACCTGAGTCAAAATATATTAGAGGATTATCATTAACTACTTGTTTTAAAATAGGAAAGTCTTGTCTTATATTATCTATATCAAACATTTTATAAAATCAAACAGAAAAAGAGTGCGGTATTTTAAGGGATTTACAGAAGAAAAGCGAGATAGATGTATTGGTATATTTATGAAATAAGGTACATCAAAGATGTACCTTATAAATTATTAGTAAAAACTATTGCTAATAATTATCTTTTATTAGCATCAGCGTAGTCACGCTTAGTGTAACCTGTGTACATTTGACGTGGACGGCCGATTTTTTGACCTGGCTGAGATAACATTTCATCCCAATGTGAAATCCAACCTACAGTACGTGCCATCGCAAAGATAACAGTGAACATACTTGTTGGAATACCAATTGCTTTCAAGATGATACCTGAATAGAAATCTACATTAGGGTAAAGTTTTTTCTCAATGAAATACGGGTCTTCTAAAGCAATTTTTTCTAGGCCCATTGCAACTTCTAACAACGGATCTTGAATGTTTAGTTCTTTTAAAACTTCATGACAAGTTTGGCGCATTACAGTGGCACGAGGATCGAAGTTTTTGTAAACGCGATGACCAAAGCCCATAAGGCGGAAAGGGTCATTTTTATCTTTAGCTTTAGCAACATATTCTTCGATACGATCAGCAGTACCAATTTCTTCAAGCATTGTTAAACACGCTTCGTTAGCACCACCATGAGCTGGACCCCACAGTGAAGCAACACCTGCAGCGATACAAGCGTATGGATTTGCACCTGAAGATCCCGCGATACGTACTGTTGAAGTCGATGCATTTTGCTCATGATCTGCATGAAGCATGAAAATGCGATCCATTGCTTTAGCAAGAACTGGGCTTACGTTGTATTCTTCAGCTGGTACTGAGAACATCATATGTAAGAAGTTTTCTGCGTAACTTAACTCATTTTTTGGGTAAACAAATGGTTGGCCAATTGTGTACTTGTATGCCATTGCAGAGATAGTTGGTAGTTTTGCAACTAATTTAACAGCGCTACGTTTACGTTGTTCTGGATCAGTGATATCTAAGTCATCATGATAGAATGAGGATAAAGCACCAACAACACCACATAACATCGCCATAGGATGTGCATCTACACGGAAACCTTGGAAAAATGCAGCGATTTTTTCGTGCATCATCGTATTAGTTGTTATTTCATTTTCGAAAGTATCCATCTGCTCCTTGTTAGGCAACTCGCCTTCAAGTAGCAAGTAACATAATTCAAGGTAGTTAGACTGCTCTGCAAGTTGGTCTATTGGGTAACCACGGTGTAAAAGTATACCTTTAGCGCCATCGATGAAAGTAATAGCTGATTCACATGAACCTGTAGACATGAAGCCTGGGTCGTATGTGAAATGGTTGTGAGCGCCTAAAGTACGTACGTCGATTACATCTTGACCAGCTGTGCCTGAATAAATTGGTAACTCAATTGGTTCAAGACCATCGATATGAAGTACTGCTTTCTTGTCTGCCATCTAAATCATCTCCTGTTATAACAAATCAATTGTTATGATTTTAAGTCTATTGTTAAGCAAATTAGCTCCATTTTAACGTATAAATGGGGATAAAAGTCAATTTTAATGAAAATTAATGCAAAAAAGTATGATATATATTCTGAACAGATTAAATAGTATACTAAAGGCTAATTTGCAAGGCATTATAATTAAACAAAAATTGTAAAATCTTCAGGGGGAATATATACTAAGCAAGGTTTATTCTTATGAATTAAACCTACTGCGTCTGAAGTAAACGTGTAGTACCTATTTGGGCTCGTCACCTTAGTGGGTTTGTTTATTTTGATAGTTCCATTTTATTTTATTGAATTCAATAAGATTTGATGGGTGTATAAAAACAATAGTTGGGTCCTAAATGGGCCAGATGGGCAAGTAACTGTGAAAAAGCAAAGACCTGTAAATCTCGATCTATCGACTATTTCTATGCCAGCAACTGCTAAAGCGTCAATTTTGCACCGTGTAACCGGTGTTGCGTTGTTTTTCGCTTTAACTTTTGTAATTTGGGCTTGGTCAGAGTCTCTTTCATCACCAGAAGGTTTTGAATTCGTCAAGGGCCTATTTAGTGGGTTCGTTGCCAAATTCATTGCATGGGGTACTGTCACTGTATTGGCATACCACATTATCGGCGGTATCCGTCATATCATTATGGATATGGGATATTGGGAAGAACTTGAATCAGGCAATAACAGCGCAACAATCTCACTTGTTTTGTGGGCTGTAGCAGCAGTATTGGCAGGGGTATGGATATGGTTGTAAATCAAGCATCTCTAAAACGTAATGGCGTACAAGATTTTGTATCTTTACGAATTACAGCATTAATATTAACGGCATATTCGTTATTCATTATTGGTTATTTCTTAACAACTCCACAAGTCACTTTCGAGGCTTGGCAAGGGTTATTTTCAAACTTAGCAGTTAAAGTTTTTACATTAGCAGCTTTAGTTAGCATGATGATCCATACACAAATAGGCTTATGGCAAGTACTGACTGATTACGTTAAATGTGCAAAATTACGTGCAGTATTAGGCTTTATCTTAAATATGATGTCATTTGTGTATGTTGCGGTTGGTTTATTTGTATTGTGGGGTGTGTAAGTGAATTATTCAGTTCGTGAATTTGACTCAGTTGTAATTGGTGCTGGCGGTGCGGGTATGCGTGCAGCGCTTGCGATTACAGAATCTGGTAAAACCTGTGCACTTATTTCTAAAGTTTTCCCTACACGTTCTCATACAGTATCAGCGCAGGGTGGTATTACTGTTGCGCTAGGTAATAGTCATGAAGATCATTGGGAACAGCACATGTATGATACTGTTAAAGGATCCGATTTTATCGGTGACCAAGACGCTATTGAATATATGTGTAAAACGGGTCCAGAAGCAATTATCGAATTAGATAAGATGGGCATGCCTTTTTCTCGTTTTGAAAATGGTACTATCTATCAACGTCCATTTGGTGGCCAATCAAGAAATTTTGGTGGCGAACAAGCAGCACGTACTGCAGCTGCAGCTGACCGTACAGGTCATGCTTTATTACATTGTTTATACCAGCAAAATGTAAAAAATAAAACAAACGTATTCTCAGAATGGTATGCACTTGATTTAGTTAAAAATCAAGAGGGTGCTGTTGTAGGTTGTACAGCGATTGATATCGAATCTGGCGAAGTTGTTTTCTTCAAATCTCGTGCAACTGTTTTAGCAACAGGTGGCGCAGGTCGAATATTTGCATCTACAACTAATGCGCACATTAATACTGGTGACGGTGTTGGTATGTCATTACGTGCTGGCATTCAAATGCAAGATATGGAAATGTGGCAGTTCCACCCAACTGGGATAGCAGGTGCTGGTGTACTTGTAACTGAAGGTTGTCGTGGTGAAGGTGGCTATCTTTTAAATAAAGATGGTGAACGCTTTATGGAGCGTTATGCTCCAAATGCTAAAGATCTTGCCGGTCGTGACGTTGTAGCGCGTTCTATGATGACTGAGATCCGTGAAGGCCGTGGTTGTGACCATCCTCAATACGGTCCACATATTAAGCTTAAACTTGACCACTTAGGTCAAGAAACACTAGAAAAACGTTTACCAGGTGTTTGTGATTTATCAAGAACATTTGCTCACGTTGATCCTGTTAAAGAGCCAATTCCAGTAATTCCTACATGTCATTACCAAATGGGTGGTGTACCTTGTAATGTAAATGGTCAAGCATTATCAATTGATCATAATGGTAACGAAACAATCGTTGACGGTTTATTTGCTGTAGGTGAAATTGCGTGTGTATCTGTACATGGTGCTAACCGTTTAGGCGGTAACTCGTTACTAGATTTAGTTGTATTTGGACGTGCTGCAGGTAATTTCCTTGGTACATACTTAAATGATACACAATCTTCAGATCATTCTGATTCAGATGTTGAAGCTGCTCTTTCACGCTTTAATCGCTGGGAAACCTCTAAGTCAGGTCAAGGCGAAGATCCGGTTCAAATCAAAAAAGACCTTCAACAATGTATGCAATTAAACTTCTCGGTATTCCGTGAAGGCGATGCAATGGCACAAGGCATGAAAGAATTAACTGAAATTCGTGAACGTCTTCAATTTGCACGTCTTGATGATAAATCATCAGAATTTAATACGCAGCGTATAGAGTGTCTAGAACTAGATAACTTAATGGAAACCGCTTATTGTTCTGCGAAAGCCGCTAACTTCCGTACTGAATCTCGTGGTGCACATGCGCGTCAAGATTTCACTGAACGCGATGATAAAAATTGGTTATGCCATTCTATCTACACACCTTCTACTGAAGAAATGACAAAACGTGATGTAAACATGGCACCAGTGCATCGTGAAGCTTTCCCACCTAAAGCACGTACATACTAGGAGCAAGATGATGGAAAAATTAGCATTTTCAATTTACCGTTATAATCCTGATGTGGACACAGCACCACGTATGCAGGATTACTCTCTTGAACTTGAAGAGGGTAGCGATATTATGATACTGGATGCATTAATCCTGTTAAAAGAAAAAGATCCTACATTATCTTTTAGACGCTCATGTCGCGAAGGTGTATGTGGTTCTGATGGCCTTAACATGAATGGTAAAAATGGTTTAGCATGTATCACACCTTTAACGGCTCTTAAAAGAGGCAATAAAGCGATTGTGATTCGTCCACTTCCAGGTTTACCTGTAGTACGTGATTTAGTGATTGATATGACGCAATTCTATACTCAGTACGAAAAAGTAAAACCATATTTGATCAACAATGATACAAACCCTCCAGCGCGTGAACATCTTCAAAGTATTGAAGAGCGTGACAAGTTAGATGGTTTGTACGAATGTATTTTATGTGCATGTTGTTCAACGTCTTGTCCATCATTTTGGTGGAATCCAGACAAGTTTATCGGACCAGCTGGTCTTCTTCATGCGTATCGTTTCCTTGTGGATTCTCGCGATACTGCAACTGAAGAACGCTTAGCCGATCTTGATGACGCATTTAGTGTCTTCCGTTGTCACGGAATCATGAACTGTGTCAGTGTTTGTCCAAAAGGCCTTAATCCAACTAAGGCTATTGGTAATATCAAATCTATGTTACTTAACCGTTCTATCTAAGTAACCAGATTTTACAATATTTAGATAGCCATATATCAATCTTATGGCTATCTTTGTGTTTAAACTATTTCTGCGCTAGAGAAAAGGGCTTATAAATGCACGAAGGTGTAATGAAGGCATGGTTAGATTCATCTCATATGAATGGCGGAAACGTCGCTTATGTAGAAGACCTATATGAAGCGTATTTAGATGATGCGACTTCTGTGCCAAATGAATGGCGTGAAGTGTTCGACCATTTACCAAAAGTAGATGGTGTTGATGTTGAGGCGAAACACTCAGATATCAGAACACAATTTGAAACGCTCGCAAAAAACAAACATAAAGAAGTCGTAGTCGCGACAGGTGGAGCAGGTGATGCGAAACAGGTCAAAGTACTACAACTAATTAATGCATTTCGATTCAGAGGCCATCAAAGTGCCAATCTTGATCCACTCAATTTGTGGAAACGAGAAAAAATTCGTGAATTAGAGCTTTCTCATCACGACTTATCTGAATCAGATTTAGACCGCGAATTTAATGTTGGTTCTTTTGCCATAGGCAAAGAGTCCATGCCTTTAGGTGAGTTATATAAAGCACTTAAAACCACATATTGTGGTTCTATTGGTGTTGAATATATGCATCTTACCTCGACAGAGGAAAAACGTTGGATACAACAGCGTTTTGAGTCGGTCCAGTCTACACCAAACTTCACTAAAGAATCAAAGCTGAGAATCCTTCAAGGGTTAACTGCAGCTGACGGTCTTGAAAAATATTTAGGTGCGAAGTTTCCTGGTGCAAAACGTTTCTCACTCGAAGGTGGTGACTCGTTAGTTCCAATGTTAAAAGAACTTGTTCACCGTGCTGGCGAAAGCGGGCAAAAAGAAGTTGTTATTGGTATGGCTCACCGTGGTCGTCTTAATGTACTTCTAAATGTGTTAGGTAAAAACCCATCAGATTTATTTGATGAATTTGCTGGTAAATCACAAGTTAATTTAGGTTCAGGTGATGTTAAATATCACATGGGTTATTCATGTGATTTTGCGACCAAAGGTGGCAATGTTCATATGGCGTTATCTTTTAACCCATCTCACTTAGAAATCGTAAATCCTGTTGTAATGGGATCTGTTCGCGCACGTCTTGATCGTTTAGGCTGCAAAGATGGCTCAAAAGCACTACCAATCACGTTACATGGTGATTCTGCAATCGCAGGTCAAGGTGTTGTACAAGAAACATTTAATTTATCACAAACACGTGCCTTTAGTGTCGGTGGTACAATCCGTATCGTGGTAAATAACCAGGTAGGTTTTACTACATCTAAACAAGAAGATGTACGTTCTACTGAATACTGTACTGATATTGCTAAGATGGTTCAAGCGCCAATCTTCCATGTAAATTCGGATGACCCTGAAGCGGTTACTTTAGTAACGCAAATTGCACTTGATTACCGTAATAAATTCAAACGTGACATCGTAATCGACTTAGTTTGTTATCGTCGACATGGTCATAATGAAGCTGATGAGCCAAATGCTACTCAGCCTATTATGTATCAAAAGATTAAAAAACATCCAGTTCCGCGTCAGATTTATGCTGAACAATTGAATGCGGAAAATGTTATTTCTCTTGATGAATCAAAGAAAATTGCCAATGATTACCGTAACAGTTTAGATGCAGGAAAATGTGTTGTTGAAGAAAAGCGTCCTGAAACATCACACTCTTCAGATTGGAGTAGCTTTGTTGGTCATGATTGGGATGTAGAATATGACGGTAGTTTATCAGTTGAAAAACTGAAAGAACTAGCTGATATCGTCTCAAAATATCCAGATGAGCATAAAGCGCAGTCACGTGTAGCTAAAATTTACGGTGACCGTAAACTAATGGCTACTGGTGAGAAACCACTTGATTGGGGCATGGCTGAAAACTTAGCATATGCGTCAATAGTTAATGATGGTACTGATATTCGTATGACTGGTCAAGACTCTGGTCGTGGTACATTCTTCCATCGTCATGCTGTCGTTCATAATCAAAAAGATGGTTCTACCTTTACACCTTTAGAAAATATTCGTGAAGGTCAAGGTAAATTTGAAGTATACGATTCAGTTTTATCTGAAGTTGCAGTACTTGCTTTTGAATATGGTTATGCAACTGCGGAGCCTACTACATTAGTTATGTGGGAAGCACAGTTTGGTGACTTTGCTAATGGTGCTCAAGTTGTATTTGATCAATTCTTAAGTTCTGGAGAGCAAAAGTGGGGCCGTTTATGTGGTTTAACTTGTATGCTACCTCATGGTTATGAAGGTCAAGGACCAGAGCATTCATCTGCTCGTCTTGAACGTTTCTTACAACTATGTGCTGATCATAATATGCAAGTTTGTGTGCCATCAACACCTGCACAAGTATACGCTATGCTACGTCGACAGTCGGTACGTCCACTTCGCCGTCCTCTTATCGTTATGACTCCAAAATCACTTTTACGTCATCCTTTAGCTGTATCTTCACTAGAAGAATTATCTGAAGGTGTTTTTCATAACGTAATAGATGAAGTTGATGATCTTAAAGTTAGTGATGTTGAACGTGTTGTATTTTGTAGTGGTAAAGTATATTACGAATTATTACAAGAACGTCGTGCAAAAGAGCTAAACAATATAGCGATTGTTCGTATGGAACAGCTATATCCTTTCCCTCATGCGGAAATGGAAACAATCGTTAAGCGTTATAGTCATGTAAAAGATTTTGTATGGTGTCAAGAAGAACCACAAAACCAAGGCGCATGGTATTGTTCACAGCATCACTTTAGACAAGCAATTCCGGTTGGTACTTATCTAGAATATGCTGGGCGCCCAGCTTCTGCAGCACCTGCATGTGGCTCTAAATCTTTACACGACATTGAACAAGCAACATTAGTTGCTGACGCTCTTACAATTAATAAATAAAGGACCAGAGATGACAACCGAAATTAAGGTT
>Ga0209396_1002848_pt1 | contig 17882 bp, 16 predicted proteins | sample GOMGulsemesocosm_6_FD_184638 | JGI IMG/M metagenome (GOLD analysis project Ga0209396, IMG submission 184638) | Methane-oxidizing microbial communities from mesocosms in the Gulf of Mexico - GOM8C Gulf of Mexico (SPAdes) (version 2) | ecosystem: Environmental > Aquatic > Marine > Cold seeps...
TCGTTGCTCATGTTCACCCTCGAATTGAGTTCGCTATTACACGGCGTAATAGACGATTAATTGTTCTTATTTGTTAGGCTAATTTTAACCAGCTAATGGCGTTATGTATAGCGAAATTAGCTAACAAATGATGTTTTTTCTCTGTAAATCAACTCTATCAAAAAAGCCGCTGTTGGGCGGCTCTTTAATTTAGCAATTTACTACAATACTAGACGACGAATGTCTGATAGCACACCTGCAAGTGTTGCACTAAAGCGCGCCGCTTCCGCACCATCAATCACGCGGTGATCGTATGACGTTGATAGTGGAACCATTAGCTTAGGCAAGAATTCTTTGCCATTCCATTTTGGTTTGATTTCAGATTTTGAAACACCCAAAATAGCCACTTCTGGTGCATTAACGATTGGCGTAAATGCTGTACCACCGATGCCACCAAGACTAGAAATCGTGAAACAACCACCTTGCATGTCAGTCGCCTTAAGCTTACCGTCACGTGCTTTCTTAGAAATTTCGCCCAGCTCACGAGATAACTCATGAATGCCTTTTTGATCAACATTGCGTACGACTGGAACAACAAGACCGTTTGGCGTATCAACCGCAATACCGATGTGAATGTATTTCTTAAGAATTAGCGCTTCGCCATCTGGGCTTAACGATGAGTTAAACGTTGGGTGAGCGGCTAATGCTTTAGCGGCAGCTTTCATGATGAATACGAGTGGCGAAATCTTAAGACCAAGCTTTTGCTTTTCAGCTAATGCGTTTTGCTCTTTACGGAATACTTCCAGCTCGGTGATATCAGCTTCGTCAAAATGCGTAACATGTGGGATGGTCACCCAGTTACGATGCAAGAACGGACCAGAGATTTTCTGAATGCGTGATAATGGCTTTTCTTCAATTTCACCAAACTTAGAGAAATCGATAGGCTTAGCACTAACAACGCTAAGACCATTGCCACCAGATGTTGCCGTCGTAGCCGTCGCTTTAGGGCGAGACAACTCGTGCTTAACATAGCCTTGAACGTCATCACGTAGAATACGTGCTTTACGTCCAGTGCCGGTAACAAGGCTTAAATCAACACCAAATTCACGCGCTAAACGGCGCACTGATGGTGAAGCATGCGCCTTGGTGCGCTTACCTGGACTAGCTTGCGATGGATGATCTGGTACTGGCGCGGCTTTATGCGCTTTGGGCGGTGCAACGGGTGCAGGTGCTGCGGCCACAGGTGCAGCGGCAACTGGCGCTTCAACAACGCCACCAGCCGTTTCGATAACCGCAATCACGGTGCCAGTAGCAACTTTGCCACCAGCAGCGATGCGCAGTTCTTTAACCACACCCGTAAATGGTGCAGGAACATCCATCGTTGCTTTGTCAGTTTCAAGGGTAATTAAACCATCTTCTTCGGCGACCGTATCACCAACGGCAACCAATACTTCAATGACGTCTACTTCGCCATCTTCACCGATATCTGGCACAGCAACATCTTGCAACGCTGGTGCGCTAGCAACAGGTGCTGGCGTAGGAGCCGCTTGAGCGACAGGAGCAACAACAGGCGCCTCGGCAGCTGACGCAGGCGCAGCAGCGGGTGCGCTAGCGGCTGTTTCGATTAATACGATAAGTGAGCCTTCACCCACTTTATCGCCAACCACAACCTTCACGTCTGTGACCGTACCAGCAAATGGTGCAGGAACGTCCATCGTTGCTTTGTCAGTTTCAAGGGTAATTAAACCATCTTCTTCTGCCACAACATCGCCAACGTTCACAAGTACTTCGATGATATCAACTTGACCGTCTTCACCGATGTCTGGCACGTGAACTTCTTGCACTGCGCTAACACTGCTAGCGGCAGCGGGTGCTGCTACAGGTGCAGGAGCAGGAGCAGGAGTAGCCACTGGCGCTGCTTCAACTACAGGAGCAGCAACAGATGCTGGCGCGCTAGCGCCTGCAACCGTCATTGCGCCAAGGCGTGAGCCTTCAGAGACTTTGTCACCAACGCTAATGCTAAGCTCGCTGATAGTACCAGCAAATGGTGCTGGAATATCCATCGATGCTTTGTCAGATTCAACCGTAATGATGGCTGCTTCTTCTTCGATAGTGTCGCCAACAGCAACACATATCTCAATAATTTCTACTTCTTCGCCGCCAACGTCAGGGACGATAATATCTTGTAAATCAGACATAAACTTTATCCTTATGCGTATAGCGGGTTAATTTTGTCGCCAGAAATCCCAAAACGCTCCATCGCGCCTAGGAACACTGATTGCTCAACTTTGCCGCGCTTAACAAGCTCAGACAATGTAGCAACAACAACGTGAGCGGCATCAACTTCGAAATGTGAACGAAGGTTGGCACGGCTATCACTGCGACCGAAACCGTCAGTACCCAAGACTTTGTAGCTACCAGGGATGTAGGCACGAACTTGTTCTGCGAACGCTTTCATGTGATCGGTAGATGCGATAACGATGTTATCTTCGTCTTGACCAAGCACTTGCGTGATGTAAGGTACACGCGCTGCTTTTTCAGGGTTAAGCATGTTGTAACGCTCAACGTCTTGACCATCACGGCCTAGTTCGTTGAATGACGTTACGCTGTATAAATCAGCTTTAACACCAAAGTCATCAGCAAGAATTGTTGCCGCTTGACGCACTTGTTCAAAGATTGAACCACAACCTAATAGCTTAACGCTAATGTCACTAGAACCGACACTATCAAACTTGTAGATACCTTTAATGATACCTTCGCTAGCGCCTTCAGGCATAGCTGGCTGTTTGTAGTTTTCGTTTAGGGTTGTTAGGTAGTAGTAAATATTTTCTTGTGATTCACCGTACATACGCTCGATACCGTTTTGAACGATAACCGCTAGCTCGTAACCGTATGTTGGATCGTAAGATACACAGTTAGGGATAGTGCCCGCCTGAATGTGGCTGTGACCATCTTGATGCTGTAGACCTTCACCGTTTAGGGTTGTACGACCTGATGTTGCACCCACCATGAAACCACGTGCTTGCATATCACCAGCAGCCCACGCCATATCACCAATACGTTGGAAACCAAACATTGAGTAATAGATGTAGAATGGGATCATCGGACAATCGTTCACTGAGTAAGACGTTGCCGCCGATACCCAAGAACCCATCGCGCCAAGCTCGTTAATACCTTCTTGAAGTACTTGGCCCGATTGGTCTTCGCGGTAGTATGCGACTTGATCTCTATCTTGTGGGACGTATTTTTGGCCTTCGTGAGCGTAAATACCGATTTGACGGAACATACCTTCCATACCGAATGTACGCGCTTCATCTGGCACGATTGGCACAACACGCTTACCGATTTCGCGATCTTTAACCAACGCGGTCATGATACGAACCATTACCATCGTTGTTGAAATTTCACGCTCACCAGAACCTTTTAATACATTGTCAAAAATGCTTAGGCTTGGGATGTTTAAGTTCTCAGAGAACTTAGGCTTACGTTGTGGTAATACACCACCTAACTCTTCGCGACGCGCTCTCATGTACTTCATTTCAGCACTGTCTTCGCTTGGGCGGTAGTAAGGTAGGTTTGGTAAATCTTCATCCGATACTGGAATGTTGAAACGGTCACGGAATTGCTTAAGCACTTCAATGTCCATCTTCTTAACACCGTGAGCGATGTTTTTACCTTCGGCAGAATCACCCATGCCATAACCTTTAACAGTTTTAGCAAGAATAACCGTTGGACGGCCTTTAGTTGCTTTCGCTTTTGCGTAAGCAGCATGAACTTTCATTGGATCGTGACCACCACGGTTTAGACGCCAAATGTCGTCATCACTCATGTTAGCAACCATCTCTGCTGTTTCTGGGTATTTATTAAAGAAGTGCTCACGTGTATACGCACCGCCTTTTTGCTTACAGTTTTGGTATTCACCATCAACGGTTTCTTCCATTAACTGTAATAACTTACCGCTGGTGTCGCGAGCAAGTAGTGAGTCCCAGTAACGACCCCAAATAACTTTAATAACTTCCCAGCCTGCGCCGCGGAATTCACCTTCAAGTTCTTGGATAATTTTGCTGTTACCGCGAACTGGCCCATCAAGGCGTTGCAAGTTACAGTTGATAACGAAACATAAGTTATCTAAGCCTTCACGTGCCGCAAGACCGATTGCACCGAGTGATTCAGGCTCATCACACTCGCCATCACCCATGAAACAATAGACTGTCTGACCAGAACAATCTTTAATACCACGATCTGTTAGATATTTTAGGAAACGTGCTTGGTAAATCGCTTGAATTGGACCAAGACCCATAGATACCGTTGGGAACTGCCAGTATTCAGGCATTAACTTAGGGTGTGGGTATGAAGATAGACCATCTGAATCAGCTTCTTGACGGAAGTTATCCATTTGCGCTTCAGTGAAACGTCCCTCTAGGAATGAACGTGCGTAAATCCCTGGTGATATATGACCTTGGAAATAAACTAAATCACCGCCATCTTTATCATTTGGTGCTTTGAAAAAGTGGTTAAAGCCCACATCATACAAGGTCGCAGATGATGCGAAACTTGCCAAGTGACCACCAAGCTCTAAATCTTTCTTAGACGCTCGTAATACCATCGCTTGCGCATTCCAACGGATCATCGAACGAATGTTACGTTCAATTTGTGGGTCGCCAGGCATATGTGGTTCTTTGCCTGTAGGGATCGTATTTAAGTATGCAGTCGTCGCCGTGTAAGGAAGGTGAGTTCCATTACGACGCGCTTTATCGATTAGTTTCTCAAGTAAAAAATGAGCGCGCTCCGGACCTTCTTCTTGAAGTACCGCTTCTAGCGCGTCAATCCATTCTTCAGTTTCCTGAGGATCGACATCGGTAAAGTTGATGTGTGACATTGTCTTTATCCTTTTATTTTCCAGCCATAACACTAACGATATATTAGTGGTATTTAATTAGTACAAATCCCGCAATTAAGCAGGATCGTTGTTTTGAATTCTTCGTAAGGAGCGTTGGACACGGGAGTCTTCTTGACGCACCGTTAATAACACTTCTTCGATAAATGCTAGATGCGCGTTTGAGGCGTTTCTAGCTTGTTCTGAATCGCGCGAAACAATCGCATCGATTAATGCACTGCGGTGCTTGTTACTACTGACAACCGCATTTTCATGGCGATAAAGCAGTTCTAAGTTTTGCGCAATGTTTTGGCGCAGTAACTCGCTCATGCTTAATACCAGATGCAACATCGCGACATTATGCGATGCTTCAGCAATGACTTTATACAATTCAACAATCGCATCAGCTTCTTGGCTAAGGTCATTGTTGCCTTGTGCGTTAGCAATCACTTCCTGACATTGACGTATTTGTTCAAAGTCGGTGTTTGTGCCACGAATAGCGGCATAAAACGCCAACATGCCTTCAGTCGCATGACGAAACTCAAGTAAGTCATACTGACTTTCAGGGTCACTGGCGATAAGTTCAAGTACTGGGTCACTAAGGCTTTGCCAAAGTTGGTCTTGAACGAACGTGCCACCACCCTGTCTGCGTGTTAACAACCCTTTCGCTTCTAATGCCTGAATCGCTTCTCTAATCGATGGACGTGACACTTCAAACTGCTTAGCTAAATCACGCTCTGACGGCAGTTTTTCACTCGGACGTAGTGTCCCTTCCAAGATCATGGTTTCAAGCGCTTCAACGATCGCATCGGATAGTTTCGGTTGCCTGATTTTACGATAGGTCATCATTCCCTCTTATTTGAATTGGTATTACCAATTAACCAACGCAGAAGAATTTAACAAATTTTGATGAATTTGTCTACTCTAGATACAGCAAACCAGTAGATGATTTTGAAATAAAAGTTTGAGATTAGCAAGATTAACAATGCAGCAACATTTGACATATAGCTGCTTCACAGCGCAGAACACGCTAAACAGTTGTAATTTTTATGAAAAGAAAATAAAAGAATAGAATTGGTAAGACCATTAAACACCTGTTTAAAATTAACGTTTAAACAGGTGCGAGTAATGGCAAGATTAACTAGATTAATACACCAAAAATTGTCAATAAAGAGATAGCACTTACCATCAACACTAACGTGCGTTTAGCTAACTGCACGAGACGGCAAGTCAGTGTCATGCACACGCCATCACCTTCGGTCTTCTTATCAATTTGCTCTGATGCCATCGCCACTTTACTCACGACATCATAAGCCGGTAACTGTATATTGAGACATAAGCTCAACCAAACCGGTATCGCGTGCGAGAAGTTACCGATTAACACATAACAAAATGCCACGATACGCGCCGGTAACCAATCGATAATAAATAATAGCTTAGTAACCAGCGGAATTGTCATGATATCTTTTTTAAACATCATGATATCAAGGCTTCGTAGTGTCGCATAAAAAACTGCCAACACAGGCCCGCCAACAATCACCATTAATAATAATGCACAATAAAAGCGATAGTTAATCCACGTTAATTGACGACCAACACGCGTGGCAAGCATCGACTCGTCATTCACTTTAAGACATTCAACATCCAGCAGCTGAGATGCTATGTGGTAGCTAGCTTGAGTATCTTGATGACAAACCGAGAGCAAATAACGCTTATAAAGCCCACGATAATGCACACAACCAATGCACAGCAAGCTAAATACAACCCACAATATTAGGCTAAACAAACCAAACATCACCCCTTTAACCAACGATAAACTAAGGTAGGTAAAGAATGCAGGGAGCGCGGCAATCGCCACTAAAAAGCTAGCGCTGGTGCGTTCCAAAAACGATGAAGATTTGGCGTACAACCATTCAACCCAATAATAAAGTTGCCACTTTTTGTTAAGCGCAACAGTGCGCTCAATCATCAATACTAGTAATAAAGTCAGAAGCGCCATCTGTGCTCACATCTTGTTGAAAGTTGAAATTAATAAGGATCAGTTTATCACGCTTTACATAGTGCGCGATGACTTAAAGCATGCCTTTATAGCGTCGCCAGTCAAACGCCTGCCCCGGATCGGTCTTGCGCCCCGGTGCGATATCACAATGCCCAGTGATCCGACCTTTTGTGATCAAAGGATATTGCTGTTGTAGTTTCGCCGTGAGCTTCGCAAGCGATTGATACTGCACATCGGTGTATGGCGTTGTATCAGTACCTTCCAATTCAATACCGATAGAAAAGTCATTACAATTACTGACGCCTCCAAACTCAGACACACCTGCATGCCAGGCTCGGTCACCCGTGGCGACATATTGCGTAACTACGCCTTGGCGATTAATCATAAAATGTGCCGAGACCTCGAGTCCTTGCAGCTGCTCAAAAAATGGATCTGCGCTGCAATCAAGCGTCCCTTTAAACAGATCGTCAATGCAAGATGTCCCAAAAACACCCGGCGGTAAGCTAATATTGTGAATCACTAATAAAGAGATATCACAACCACAGGGTCGCTGATTAAAATGAGGAGATGGACACCGACGAACTTCGTCAAGCCACAGTGAATCAGTCACAAGAATATCCTTTAAAATATTGTCAAAGCACTTATTTTTAATAGTGTACACTAGAGCAACACCGACTCAATCACTAACTGACAAGATAACGATATGGATAAGACAGGTAAAATCATGTGGGGCATATTTTGGCTACTCGCCCTCGCTGGTCTCAGTTATTTTTTTCAAGATAAAATCGAGCAACAAATTAACCCCAACCAACAAGTAGCCTCCAGCAACAATAATGGCAGCGTTGTCGTTACCCTCAAACAAAACCGCTACGGCCACTACATCGCCAACGGCACAATTAATGATGTGCCAGTGACTTTCCTACTCGACACTGGCGCGACACAAATATCAGTACCGGCCCACCTTGGTACAACTTTAGGGCTGTCAAAAGGTCGAACCCAGCGAGTTAGCACAGCCAATGGTGTAATTAATGTTTCTGCCACCATTATTAATTCACTGTCGTTAGGTGAGATAAAGCTGAATCAACTTAAAGGACACCTCAACCCAGGCATGACAGATAACACAATTTTACTAGGCATGAACGCCTTAAAACAGTTAGAATTAGTACAGAGAAATAATACCTTAACCCTTACTCAGTGAAAGACAATTGTCGATTAACCCAGTAACCAGAAAGTACGACGGAACTCATGCTACAAAACGATATAAAATGCGCCGTTGAATTGGCGCTCAATGAAGATTTAGGTTATCAAGATCACGCTGTTGGCGATATTACTGCCAACCTTATTCCTGAAAACAACCGCAGCGAAGCGACAATCATTAGCCGAGACATGGCAGTATTCTGTGGTAAGGCATGGGCTGAAGAAGTGTTTAAACAGCTCGGCAGTGAAGTCGCGATACATTGGTTAGTGGATGATGGCGATATAGTTGCCCCTAACGAGGTGCTTTGTGAATTATCTGGTCCGACACGAGCACTCTTAACAGGCGAACGTGTCGCACTAAACTTTATCCAAATGTTATCAGGTACAGCAACAGTCACGAAACGTTATGTTGATGCGATTGAAGGGACTAATACTCGCTTACTTGATACTCGTAAAACAATTCCAGGACAGCGTACCGCACAAAAATATGCCGTGAAATGTGGTGGCGGTCAAAATCATAGAATAGGCCTGTTTGACGCTTACCTTATTAAAGAAAACCACATTATGGGTTGCGGCGGCATTAAACAAGCAATAGCCAAAGCACGTGAACTTCACCCAGATAAGCCTGTGGAAGTCGAAGTCGAGTCGATTGAAGAACTAAGCCAAGCACTTGATGCAGGTAGTGACATTGTGATGTTAGATAATTTTGATGTGGCGATGATGCTATCAGCGGTGAAGATTAACGCTGCTCGCGCCAAGCTTGAAGTTTCTGGAAACGTTACAATTGAAACTATTAGCGACTTCGCAAAAACCGGGATTGATTATATTTCGGTAGGCGCATTAACCAAACATGTTGATGCGGTTGATTTATCGATGCGTTTGAAATAAATATTTATCCAAGCACTTTCAATACATCCTCTATTCGGACACCATGATTGTTAACTCAATTATGGTTCCAGTCTGTTGCTAACAAACGTTAAAAACTTCATCAACAATACCAATTTCGATTATTTCATGGTCATGTCGCCGTTAGTTAATACCGTTTTCATAAAATATGTCATCTTGTTGTGCCGAGTAAACATTAGCTAGGGTGATATGTTAAATTCATTCGGATAAGCGTAGCGTTCTTTGACCTATAGTTAGACCACACTTCAAGTTCATAGCCAGGAGGGGGAGCAACGAAACAATAGTTCACTTTAACTAGAGCAGGAGTTCTAAAATTGTTGGTACAGATTACACAAAGCACTTGGTAGCAAAAAAAATGCCAGTCGGCTAAACCGACTGGCATTTTTTAATATAGAATAATATCTATATTACTATTAGCTTAGCCTAACAAAGACCAGCGTCTTTACAAGTACCTGAAGATACCCATGTTGCTGAGCCAGTTGCTGTTGGTGTAGCCAGCAAAACATAAGTGTAATCAAGGCCGCCAAAGCTTGCTTCTGACTGTACAGTAATTGTAATTTCACCGCCAACTTTAATTTGTTGTGGTATGTCACCATTAGCATCTGCCACAGCTCCAGGAACATCTTCCATTTCAGCTGCTACAGTAACACTTTGAACTAGAGGTGATGCGTCCCAACCAGTAGTACCACTGCTTAACGTTGCACAGCTAGTACCTGTTTGAATACAGATATCAACAGCATTTTTCGCTGGAGTAGAAGCAAGTACTACTTCAGTAAATTTAGCACGGTCAGTGTAAGTTTTGTAAGCAGGCAATGCTACTGCTGCAAGAATACCGATAATCGCAACAACGATCATCAATTCGATTAGGGTAAAACCTTGTTGAACTTTTTTCATAAATCTATCCTTTAGATACTGAAATGGGCTGATTTGACATTTTAGAATGCCAGTCGATGTAATGAACACGCTCTTATTTAATGACTAACTACACCAAAATAATACTATAGCCGTATAAATTGATCAAATACCAGCCAAACGCAACGTTCATAAAACCAAGACTAACGTAATAAAGAGCCTTAAACCAGTCATTTATTAAAATTAAATTTAGAATCCATTGTTTTATAAGTTATATTTAACAATAAAACATTACTATCCTGAGCCCGTTACTATAAACGACAGCGCTTCCAAGAATAGCATCACAAAAATAACATCGTTCATACTTAAATACAACATAACACAATAAAGAAGCACTAAAGTACCACCACCCACAGATCTGTCATACATACTAAATTACTAATCTTCTCCGGAAAAGCAGAAGCTTGCAGTGAAATATGGTCATGACGTTTAAATTAGTTTAAGCTTGCGGATGATGGCTTATTATGCCAATTCGCGATATTATTCTATGTATCAAGCCAATATACATCGCCGTATTACAATAACGTTATAATGGATATCAATAATGGTAGGGACTTCTTCATTTCATGGCCTGCTCGAGACCTTAACGAGCAATCAACTGCTTGATCAAGAGACAGCGAAAAAGGCTGTAATAGAATGCGACAAAGCCAAAAGGCCCCTGTTAAGCTATTTAGTGCAAGAAAAACTTGTTGATGCCCAAAAAGTGGCGGCGCTATGTAGTTTGAAATTTACCACACCATTATTTGATTTAGCGAGTTTTGATCAAAATCAATTGCCTACTGATTTAATGAACGAAAAACGTATTGCAAAACACTTTGCTGTGCCGCTGTTTATCCGTGGTAGCCGATTGTTTGTCGCTATTGGTGATCCAACCAATAACGCAGCGTTAGAAGAATTTCAATTTAATGCAGGCATGCGTACCGAAGCAATACTAGTTGCCGAAGACCAGCTTCAGGCGTTTATTACTCATCTATTTGAATCTGATTCAAGCGCATTATCTCTTGACGATTTTGACGAAGACGAGCTTAGTGCTATAGATGTTGATCAAGGTTCTGATACTTCCGCTCAAGAGCACGAAGGAGATACTGACGATCAGCCCATTGTTATATATATTAACAAACTATTGATGGATGCTATTCGTAAAGGGGCATCTGATTTACATTTCGAACCCTATGAAAAAAATTATCGAGTGCGCTTTCGCATCGATGGTATTCTTCATGAAATGGGTAGCCCACCGGCCTATTTGGCAGGGCGATTAGCGGCGCGTTTAAAAGTTATGTCTAAAATGGATATTGCTGAAAAACGTATCCCACAAGATGGCCGTATCAAGCTAAAAATATCAGCTAAAAAATCGATCGACTTCCGGGTAAGTTCACTACCAACACTGTTTGGTGAGAAGTTAGTATTGCGTATTTTAGACTCTTCTATTGCCATGATGGGCATCGAATCTCTCGGCTATGAAACTGAACAACAGGCTGTCTTTGAAAAAGCATTGCAGCAACCACAAGGCATGATTTTAGTAACGGGCCCCACCGGTTCAGGTAAAACGGTATCACTTTATACTGGGTTAAATATTCTCAATACCCCTGAACGAAACATTTCAACCGCTGAAGATCCTGTTGAAATAAACCTAAGCGGTGTAAATCAAGTACATATAAATAATAAAGCTGGTCTAGATTTCTCAGCGGCATTAAGAGCCTTTCTCCGTCAAGATCCAGATGTTGTCATGGTTGGTGAAATACGTGATTTAGAAACCGCTGAAATAGCAATAAAAGCGGCGCAAACTGGTCACTTGGTATTATCAACGCTACATACGAATTCGGCAGCAGAAACGATTACCCGTTTGATTAACATGGGGGTTCCTGGCTATAACATTGCCAGCTCCGTCAGCCTCATTATAGCTCAACGTTTGGCACGTCGCTTATGTGAACATTGCAAAGAGCCAGAGTCATTACCTGAAGAAGAATTACATAAACTTGGCTTTACTGAGCAACAAATTGCCACTTCACCACAGTTTTTTCACCCAAAAGGCTGTGAAAAATGTTCAGGTGGCTACAAGGGACGGGTCGGCCTTTATGAAGTAATGCCAATTAGCGAAGCGATTGGCCGTAAGATAATGGAAGGTGGTAATTCATTAGAAATAGCAGCCATTGCCACTAAAGATGGTGTGAATGACTTACGAAAATCAGGCTTACTAAAAGCAATGTCAGGGGTTACCAGCCTCGCAGAAATTAACCGGGTGACAAGCTTTTAGTTGATAACAAATTGATAGGAATGGAAAATGGCGCCACGTAAAGATAGTAAGAAGACACAAAAAGTTTACACCTTCATCTGGCAGGGTATCAATCGCAAAGGAGAGCGAACCAATGGCGAGTTTAAAGGCATCGATGAGAAATCAGTTAAAGAAGCCCTACGCCGACAAGGGGTTAACCCGACCAAGCTAAAGAAAAAACCTGAACCACTATTTAACTTCGGCTCAGCCAATAAAATCCTGCCGATGGATATGGCGATGGTAACCCGCCAAATAGCCACCATGCTCTCAGCTGGTGTTCCACTAGTACAAAGCTTAAATATAGTATCTCAAGGGCATGAGAAAGAAAGCATGAGAGAATTGCTCAGCACTGTAAATAACGATATCCAAGCAGGTATTCCCGTTGCTGACTCGCTGCGAGTCCATCGTAAATACTTTGATGAACTTTATTGTGATCTGGTTGCGGCCGGCGAGCATTCTGGGGCATTAGATGCCGTATATGATCGTATCGCGACCTACAAAGAAAAAACCGAAGCGCTAAAATCTAAAATCAAAAAAGCGATGTTTTACCCCGCAGCAGTTATCGTTGTTGCTTTCGCAGTGACAATGCTATTACTTATCTTTGTAGTGCCACAGTTCCAAGAAATATTCGCGAGTTTTGGCGCAGAATTACCCGCGTTTACTCAAATGATTTTAGCGATTTCAGAGGCAGTTCAAAATTCTTGGTACTTTATTATAGGTGGGATTGCCGCAGCAGTGTTTCTCTTTAAACGTGCACATTTCAATTCACAGAAAGTCCGTGATAAAACCGATATATTTTTGCTAAAGCTACCTATCATTGGCTTTATTTTACATAAATCATCAGTCGCCCGGTTTAGCCGAACGTTGGCAACAACCTTTAGTGCCGGTGTCCCACTGTTAGAAGGCCTTGAATCAGCGGCGGGCGCATCGGGTAATGCCTTATATCGTAAAGCGATACTCAATGCTCGCCGTGAGGTAGAGTCAGGATTAATGCTCAATGTCGCAATGCGTACGACTAGCGTGTTTCCAGAGTTATTAATTCAAATGATCATGATTGGTGAAGAAGCAGGTTCTATCGATGATATGCTCAATAAAGTCGCCAACATATATGAAATGGAAGTAGATGATGCTGTCGATGGTTTAACCACCTTAATCGAACCGATGCTAATGGTAGTTATCGGTACCATAGTTGGTGCACTAATCATTGGTATGTATTTGCCGATATTCGAAATTGGCAAAATTGTTTAAGAGTAAATAAATGAACGAATTATTTTTAGTGTTTGAGCAGTTCCCTGCCTATTTTTATATCACGGTAACTGTATTAGGCTTGCTGGTCGGCAGTTTCTTAAATGTAGTTATCCATCGTTTACCGATTATGATGGAACATGAATTTCGTGCCGAAGCACAAGAGTTTTTAGAAATTGAGCCGCAACAAGAAGCAACTGCATACAATCTTGTCGTTCCGCGTTCTGGCTGCCCTAAATGTAAACATCAGATAACGGCACTCGAAAACATTCCGGTGCTCAGCTATTTATGGCTCAAGGGGAAATGTAGTGGCTGTGGGGTACGTATTTCACCACGCTATCCGTTAGTTGAAGCATTTACGGCGGTGATGTCCTTTGTGATAGCACTGCATTTTGGTCCGACGTGGCAATGTATATTCGCGCTGGTATTCACTTGGAGCCTAGTCGCGCTGACCTTTATCGATTTTGATACCATGTTGCTGCCTGACTCGATTGTCCTGCCCGTTTTATGGCTCGGCATAATAGCTAACATCAATGTGCTTTATACAGATCTAACTAGCGCTGTTATCGGTGCGATGGTTGGTTATTTAAGCCTGTGGTCTATTTATTGGCTATTTAAATTGGTCACTGGTAAGGAAGGTATGGGTTATGGTGACTTCAAGCTATTCGCACTGATTGGCGCCTGGTTAGGCTGGCAAGCATTACCGGTTACCATCTTACTGTCGTCGCTCATAGGAGCAATTGTCGGGATCAGTATTATGGTTATCCGCGGCCAAGATAAAAATATTGCGATTCCTTTTGGTCCTTATCTCGCGTTAGCTGGCTGGGTCGCCATGATTTGGGGTGAGCAGATCAACCAAGCATACCTTACATCTATTGGTCTGTAAGCAATGATTATCGGCTTAACAGGCGGTATCGCGAGCGGTAAAACCACGGTAGCTAATTTGTTTATCGCGCTAGGTATCGATATTGTCGATGCCGATATCGTCGCACGCGAAGTCGTAGAGCCAGGCACGGTGGCATTGCAAAAAATTGGTAGCCATTTTGGTAGCGCCGTTATCACTCCAGATGGCCACCTAAATCGTCCGGCATTGCGGGAAATTATATTTTCTGATCAACAAGCCAAAATCTGGCTTAATAATTTAATGCACCCCCTCATTCGCGAAACCATTATTGAGCAGCTTCAAGCAACTAATTCACCGTATGCGATACTTGTCGCGCCATTGCTTTTAGAGAATAAAATGCAATCCTTGGTGTCGAGGGTTTTGGTGATTGATACCGATGAAACAAAGCAAATTGCACGAACAATTCAGCGTGATGCCGTGGGTGAAGCACAAACAAAATCTATTATTTCCGCTCAAATCGCCCGCCCACAACGGTTAGCACTTGCCGATGATGTTATAAAAAACAACGGTATGATCAATGACTTGACGAATGATGTAAAAAAGTTGCATGATAGCTACCTTGCGTGTATGAGGAAGGAACCTAATACAGAATTATGAATAGATAATGTTATTCAGTATCCCCATAATAAAAACAATAGATGGGACGGAGCTTAGTTACCGTAGTAAATGACTAAGTAGGATAACGATTAAGCTAAATTTGAAGACACCCTATTATGTCTGACACCATTGTTTATGAACATCCTCTAACTGAAAAGACCCGCTGCTATTTGCGGATTGAGAACCTGTCTGATCAACTCCTAAGTTATCGTCATATAAGCGATGCCCTTCTGTTTAAGCCATTTTTTAGCTTACTCTTCTCGCTTGCAGAGCAAATTGATCGCGGCGAACTTAAAAAAGAATTAATTCGAGATTTAGATAACCAGAAAATCGCGTTACAACGCCTCAGAGGTGATGACGGAATTGATAATGAAAGGCTAGAACAACTGATTAGTAAGCTAGAAAAATTCAACTTCGCCCAAGTCGCCCCCAATACCGCACAACGTCTCATTCAAAAAAATCCGTTGCTCAATCAAATTAAAAATAAAAGCGCATTACCCGGTGGCGGCTGTCAATTTGATACACCGATGCTCCATTATTGGAATCATTTACCAGCGATGCATAAAACTGATGACTTTGATCAGTGGTTAGCACCTTATCAATCAACGATTGAAGCTATTCGCCTATTACTGCAATTGACTCGAGAGGCTTCAACCTACTCAGATGAAGTCGCCAACGATGGTTTTTACCAAAGCAGTTGTGATAAGACCCAACTGATCAGGCTTAAATTATCAGTACAGCAAGGGTGCTACCCAACAATAAGTGGTTATCGAAGTCGCTATGCAATTCGTTTTATTGCTTGGAATGAACAGCCTCTCCATGATATAAAGTTCGAATTAGCCTGCTGCTAGCACGCACCACTTTATAAAAGAGAGATTCATGACCGTAGTAAACTGCCCAACTTGCCAAAAAGACGTACAATGGACATCAGAGAATACCTACCGTCCGTTTTGCTGTAAACGCTGCAAGCTAATCGATTTAGGAGAATGGGCCAGTGAATCGAATACAATCGCAGGCGCACCAGCAATCGATCCGCTAGCGATAGACGAATTTGACTTACCCCTCAATGATGATTTTTTTAAACCAGAATAATTAGGGTATAAGACATCACAGCGCTAAGATCTTTTCGATAATAGCGCTATTGGCATCAGGAAATTGATAATTAACTAAATCATTTTTCGCCACCCATTTCACTTGTTGCCCTTCATTACCACGACCCTCACCAGTAAAATTATTGACCTTCCAAATATCTAGCACGACAATTTTGTCACCATAATCATGCTCAATAAGTAACATTGGTGACCCGCCCGCGATCACGAGTCCCACTTCTTCTTCGAGCTCACGAGAAAGTGCCATCAATGTCGTTTCATCTTGTTCTACTTTGCCGCCAGGGAATTCCCATTTACCGCCTTGATGTAGGTGTTGATGGCGCTTAGCAATTAAGATATCACCATTTTTCCGCTCGATAACACCCACTGCAACTGCAATCTTTTTCATCACTTTCCCCGTTTGTCCCATAGCTAGATAGTTCAGTTGCGATTATACTGAAATTAATTCTAAACTCTATATAGTAGCCGACATGACTGTTCCAATTGTTACATCCTCTGACACCAGCATTAGATATAAATCTGATCAGGCATTGCCATTACTCATTATCGACAGCCCGAAGTGTCATGCGGTGATTTCTTTATATGGTGGTCAGATACTAGAGTTTAATGCCAAAGGGAAATCGCCATTACTCTGGTTAAGTCCGACTGCAATTTTCGAACAGGGTCAGGCCATTCGTGGTGGGGTCCCTATTTGCGCACCATGGTTTGGACCACATAGTGGCGAACAAGAACCAGGTGTTAAATATCCCAATCATGGCTTTGCCCGTACCAGCTTGTGGCAGCAAAGTGCCTGCAAAACAACCGAAGATGATGATATCCAAATCAGCTTAGAACTGACATCAAATGAGCTCACTAATAAAATCTATCCACATCCTTTTTTGATGCAACTACATTTTACGCTAAGCGATACATTAACCATCGAGTTTTCAATTGAGAATAATGCTCAGCAGCCAATTGATTGTGAATGGGCGTTACATAGCTACTTTGCTGTCGATGATATAAAAGCGACAACAGTTACTGGATTAGACAACCTTTCATATATCGACAAAACACGAGACAACCAACGTGCAACATTAACGGGCGACCTTACTTTCAATCAAGAGGTCGACCGCTGCTTTGTTAAAGGCAGTGCAACTCAAACCATTAATGCGACCAATCCAATAACGGTAACAGGCTCGCATTGCGACAGCGTTATCACCTGGAACCCAGGTGAACCGCTGTCTGGAAAATTAATTGATATCGGCACAAAATATTATCATCAGTTTGTTTGTGTCGAGCGCGGTGCTGCTTTTGAAAACAAATGGCTAATCGCACCCAATCAACAACAACGCGCAACCATGATTTTAAGTAACTGATAGCAACGCAATGACAAACAGCCACTGAGCAGAGAAGTAAGTGATAAATACTTGGGCTTGTGACCAAAAAAATGGCTGCCTAAATCGAGCCCAAGCGATAGTAGCATCAGAAAATGCAAAGACTACGGCAGCAGCGAATAATAATAAATGGGTGTTGCTATCTTGTTGGAAATAGAGCTCTCCAGCCAACCATATCATGGCACAAATTACCGTAATGTAAATTGCAACAGGAAGCTTTAGCTCTCCAAGATTAGGCAGCAGCAAGACAAAAAATGCGATAGCGAACAAACCAACCCCGAGTAACCAAAATAACGTCATTCCGCCATCGTACAATTGATAGAATGCAATAAGGTAAGCAACGTGTGTCACCAGAAAGGCCGACAAGCCTTGAACAAATTTATCATTCGGTAGCATCATGAAAATATCACCAATAACACTGATACACAGACCTGCTAGCATCCAGTAGCCAAAAGGTGTTTCCGGCACCGCCAACCAGAGTGCGCCAGCAATCAGCACAAGCATCGTCATTGG
>Ga0209396_1002849_pt1 | contig 17880 bp, 14 predicted proteins | sample GOMGulsemesocosm_6_FD_184638 | JGI IMG/M metagenome (GOLD analysis project Ga0209396, IMG submission 184638) | Methane-oxidizing microbial communities from mesocosms in the Gulf of Mexico - GOM8C Gulf of Mexico (SPAdes) (version 2) | ecosystem: Environmental > Aquatic > Marine > Cold seeps...
GAGTAACGAGGCGCACCGATTGGTTTACCTTTTTTATGTGGTGCGGGGAATACGTAATTATTGCCCGATATTTTAGGGATAGATTGCAAGATCTCTATCATAAGGTCAGACAGATAAATGATGTGATAAGTGCCGTTCTTGGTGCGTGGGATAGTTAGAGTGCGCTTCTCGTAATTAATATCACTATGCAGTCTGAAACGTAGTTCACCTTCTCGACAGCCGATTAAATGCAGCAACGCTATGAAGTGCCCAATGCTTTTCTGGGGGTAAGCTCTAGCAGCTTTGATTATCCGCTTGGTTTCATCAATATCACAGTAGCGAGTACGAGCATTATTCTCGGGCAGTAAAGACACCCTATCGGCCACATTGATTATATCCAGTATCGAATACGCCAACTTACCCATGGTTTTTAATAACGCTAATATGCGGTTACACGTTGCAGGAGCATACAAATCACCTTTGTATTTAGTCTCACTCATGGCTAAGTGAAGTTTCATTACATGGCTAACCGTCAGCTCGTTATATTTAATATTTGCGATGGCATTACAGTGCTTTCTGAATCGCTTTTCATCTAAAGGCCATGTTTTCTTGCGTCGCTTTGCCAGTGGTAAGTAGCTATCGTAGAAGAATGACTTAACCGTTGGGTAATCAACTTGATTGTCACGTTCGGCTTTAGGGTCAATACCATCAGCAATCATACCTTTATACTTTCTTGCTACCTTACGCGCTTGGTTGATATCAATATCAGGAAATCTGCCGATGGTAATGCTGCATTTACGTCCATTGAATTTATAACGTAATAGAAATCGTTTATTACCCGTTTTACCGGATAGGCATTTCAAACCGATGATTTCAGTATCGGATACTTCTAGTTCTGTTGATGATGAGTTTGCTGGATTGGATGGAAGGGATTTTAGATTGGCATTGGTAAATTTGAATTTTTTGGTGGTGATAATTGTCATGATTAATACCTTATATTACTAGTTATATAAGACATTAATATGTTTTTGAAGATGCGTTAGATACGATAAATAAACACCGATGCGCCCCTGTAAATAAATGTATGTGTTACTTATTATCTATCCCCTACGCACTCATCACACACATGTCACAACCCCATACGGCATAGGCACTAATCACATTTACCAATTACGAAAAAATAACGCTGCAACCTTTACCAGTAATAAACCCACCAAATCACGCATACCAATCACAAAGGACAGGACACGGACCGTAAAAGACCGGAATTCCACCTAACTTGCTGCCATGCAAATATCAACAACCACTATTGTCTAGGCTAATTTCAGGAAGAACACTAAAACTACATGCTTCTTTATATTGAACATAACAAGTTGACTCATCATATCCAATTTTAATTGACCAACAGTCAGGATTTGATTGATCTTCGACAAAGATGGTAATATCATCCGAGTCTAGACTTATTAGCTCTGCAATACCGTATTTGCCTATCGCACCTTTTGCCGCTGGATATTTATTCCAATAATCAATACTCCCTAAGTCTGTCATAATAGTTTTTCCCGGATATCCCTTATCAGGGGCATCTTCAATTATTACTTTCATGTTAACCAACGAAGAAATACTTCTCATGCTTCCAGCGATTGAATCTAGGACACGTGCGCGAGCCTCACTAGATATATTGATAAATCTAGGTGCAATGGTTGCAGACAGTACGCCTAACACCATAATAACACTAACTAATTCTATTAATGTAAAACCACTACTTACTCTTCTATTTCGCATTATGCACCTCAATTTAAAGCTCTTTATAACAGTAGGGGACAAAATTCAACTCATTGACTTTCATAATGGAAAATGTTTGCCTCCCTATTCCACGAACCTTACACATTGTCAAACTAATCAATTACAAAAAATAACGCAACCACTTTAATCAGCAATAAACCCACCAAGTTACCCATACCAATTCCAAAGGACAAGGAATGGACCGTAAAGTACCGGAGTCTCACTTAACCAGTTTCCATGCTAATGCTGCAAACGGTAAAACAAACAATCCTCAAAGTACAGTACAGCCTTGGATCTAGTGAGATCCCCTTGCGCACAGATTCTGCATGCGAAAGTACCGGATATGGACAGGGGTAAGTTTTCTAAGGGTAATAACGAGAGTTTATTGGGGTGTATTTTTAGAGATATAACTTAAGGAAATACGAGGTAAGCTTTTGATTGTTCTAAAAACAACAAAGCCCCAGCGTAAGCTGAGGCTTTGTCATATAATGTATGGTGCCCGAGGACGGACTTGAACCGTCACTCCTTTCGGAAGAGGATTTTGAATCCACCGCGTCTACCGATTTCACCACTCGGGCATAGGTCAGTATTATACATAGCAAACGATGCCAAGCAAGCCGTTTCTAATGATCGTAAAATCAACTGCTCAAAATTAAAGCAAAGTGCAACTTAAACTTGATACTAAGGTATAACAGAGACTCAAAACCTTAAATATCAGTGCTGTTACTCTTACCGTATATCAGTTAATGTCCACCAGCACTGACTATTTAGTACGACTAAGACTCACGTTTTTTGCTACGTAGGTCACTTTGGAGATAACCCTGAAGACATGGCAGGATTCATATAGTACATCTAATATTTATTTTGTAAGATGCTAATTTTTGGAGCATAATCCCGTATAAGTCATTCTATCACGAGAAGGATAAATGCTAATAACGATAAAATTCAACAGGCACTGCCAGGGTCAGTTGCTCACCGGGTATATCCGTTGGTATAGGAGGTAAAGGCTCGGCACGATATACCAATGCAACGACTTCTTTATCCAACTCATCATAACCACTAGCGCGATATAGCGCTACATTCAATACCTTACCATCACGACTTATGGTGAATTTAACCCAAGGAGCCCCTTGCTGTCCGAGTATTTTTGCTCTTCGAGGATAACGTTTACGACGCTCTAAGTGAGCTTGTACCTTATTCTGCCAGGTTAACCTAGCTTCAGATTCAAACTCACTCAGCGCTCCAACTACTGGAGCAGATGCTACTTCAGCTTCTTGTGTCTGAAGGGCTAACGGAGCCATACTCTCTGCTACATATTCTTCCCCGGAAGCATCTCCAGAACTATCATCCTGCTGCTCTATCGGTAAAACATTATCCTCTATTGGCGTAGGTTTCTTTTCTTGAACCCTTTCTTGCTCTTGAACCTTTTCTTTCTCTTGAGGATTTTCTTTCGGTGCTTTCAACATTAATTCTGAGTGAATATCAATCAAGGGAGTAATACTACTATCGAGATCCGTTTCAACCTCAATCTGCTCATGACGCTGCCGCGGAGATGGAGACGATTCCTGTTGTTCAGGCCCAATGGGTAAAGATACAGGAATAGTCTGAGGAGCCGCGACCATACTGACTTCTAATACTACAGGAGCTGCAGCTGAAGGAATAACCAGCTGAGAATTTGGCTGCCACCAGAAAAACAAGACTACAGCCCCATGCAAAAGAAAGGCAATAGCAACAGCAATAAGCCATAAGCATCGCTGCCGCCAGCTACTGCTAACTTGTACACCAACTATCATGATTTATTTTCCAAACCTACAAGAGCAATCTTATTATAACCAGCTTGGGCTAATAAATTCATCACAGCCATCAGTTCACCATATTCGACCTTACTATCCGCGCGTAATAAAATCGGTTTGTTACTATCAATAGTTCTAATTTTAAGCTCCAAGCCCAACCTTGATCGTTCAATCACATCGGACTTACCTAAGGTTAGCGTGAGGTCTTTTTGCAGAGTTAAGTAAACAGGGTCATCAATAACCACTTGCTGTGTTTTCGCTGCAGAAGGTAAATTTACAGGAATACTAACCGTTGCTAACGGCGCCGCCACCATAAAGATAATAAGTAGCACCAACATCACATCGATAAATGGGGTGACGTTAATCTCAAACTGTTCAGGCAGGTCATCACTGCTGCTGTTTTGCAGATTAAACGCCATCATTTCATCCCCTGAACTAGAGAAATTGTTTTCGCCTGAGTCTCTGTTATTAAATCAGGTAACTCTCGAGAATCCGGATGATGGAGGTCAAGATCACGGCTAATAAGTACCATTAATGCAGTTATAATATCTGCGATTAATGAGCGGTAACAACCTATAGCACGGGAGAAGTAGTTATAGATCACCACAGCCGGAATTGCAGCAAGCAGACCTGCAGCAGTAGCCAATAGAGCCTCTGCAATTCCCGGTGCCACGACGGCCAAATTAGTAGTCTGTGTCTGAGCAATACCAATAAAGCTATTCATAATTCCCCAAACAGTACCAAATAAACCAACGAAAGGACCAACAGAGCCAATACTAGCTAGAATACCAGTACCCTGATTCATATTCGCTATTAATGAAGCCTGTCCCCTCTCCAAACGAGCAAGGATACGTTCTTTTAAAGCTTCATCCAAGGTAGGTCTCCCAGATGATAGCTGTAACTCATTGCTGCTTGCTTGTACCAATAAAAAAGCATCCCCTTGCTTTTCTTCCAGCCCTGCACAGGCCTGAGCATAGTTTTCGGCATTAACTAGGCGTCTCAACAAACGCCTGGTACGATGACGAGCCAAATTTAACTGAATTATTTTAAACAAGCATATAGCCCAAGTCAGGACAGACGCTGATAATAGGGCTATAAGTACACTTTTAACCACCCGGTCGGCCGCTTGATACATACCCCAAGGCGATAGGTCATGCCCACTAAAAGTTGTACTTTGCATTTCTGTTGACGCTACCGATAACTGTTCTATTTCATTTTTTATTATAGATTCAGTATTAGTATCTATCACTGAATCCATAATTAGTGCTTTAGGAACTTTAGTTGAAGTCGGTGTCCCTAATACTTGTACTTTAGTTATATTTTCAGCTAAAACTGGCTGTAGAAAAAAAATAAAACTACACAAAAATAGCAATCGTACAATCAGTGATGTCATTAATGGCTCCTTTAATATTGTTATATAAGCATGATTGATTTCTATAAAACCAATAGCCTCTATTATTAATAACGAATGAGATTCGTTTTAACTCATGCTTTTTTTTAAATTAAAAAATACAAAGTTTGAGAGTAAATCCGCAAATAAAATTATCTATCATAATTAAACGCTTTCACTTTAAATGAGACTCATTATCACTTAAACTTGAATTTAATTGATGATAAATATCATTTGTAGCTAACCAGCTTAAATATCTGTTAAATGAGGTTACCGCTTTGATCAGCAATAATGCCACCGACGTGAGATTTAACGAATTCTATAAGGAACATCACAAATGGCTAATACACTGGATTCGCCGACGTACCTATAGATCAGATAATGCTTGGGACTTAGCACACGATACCTTTATACGTCTGCTAGATCGCCAAATCGTTCCTACAAGTATTCATAATCCACGTGGCTGGTTAGCAACAACAGCTGGAAATTTAGTAATAGACCAAGCTAGACGTGAGAAACTAGAGACTAATTATCTAGCATTTTTGGCTACGCTACCGGAAGCTGAACATCCATCACCTGAGGAACAATTACAGTTGCTTGATCTTATGGAAAATATTTTACGGCTGCTTAACGGGCTCAGGTCAATCGAGAAAACTGCATTTTTAATGGTGCGTTTAGATGGTCTTAGTTATCGTGAAGTCGCCGAACAATTACAGGTTAGCCTATCATCAGTAGAAAAATACATGGCTAAAGCTATGTTGAAATGTTATACCGCCACATACTCTAACTAGTGATCAACTAACAGAAACTGTTTATATTATTATGAAAACTGATATTAAAAATAATCATTCACCTTTAGCTGATTCAGTAGTCCGCCAGGCCATCATCTGGCGTATCCGGTTAGACACTTCTAAAGACGTGGCAGACTTATCTGCCTGTGAATACTGGCGTAGCACTGATCCTACACATGAATTAGCTTGGCAGCGCCTAGAGCATATCGAGTCAACTTTCCATAGCGTAGCAAATAGAGCACCGAAACAACTTCATTCTACGTTGTTAAAAATCGATAACGACTGTAAAAATATTAATCGCCGTAAAGCATTAAAGATTATGGCTGGATCCGCTCTAAGTATTTCAGCTATTAGTGGGCTTACCTATCAGCAAGGGATACTAGATAAGATACGTGCTGATTATTATACTGCCAACGGTGAACGCAGCAGCTATACTTTGCAAGATAATAGCTTGGTCTGGCTCAATTCCGACAGTGCCATAAAATTAAACTTCAACAGCAAAAAACGATTACTGCACCTGACCCGTGGTGAAATGAACCTAAATGCAGCAGCCGATCCGCGACCGTTTCAAGTTGCAGTCCCTCAGGGCTTGCTAACAGCAAAAAATAGCCAATTTCTAGTACGTAATGCCAGTGATCATACACTGCTACAAGTAGTTAATGGTCGAGTCACAATGCAGCCAAAACAATCAGAGACGTTCACTGAGGCTCTAGCTGGACAAGTATATAAGATCACTTATAGCGGTATAACCTTGTTAAATGAGCATATTTTTGACTACAGTAGTTGGATTGATGATATTTTTTCTGTACGAGATATGCCATTAAAAGCCCTATTAGCAGAACTATCACGCTATCGCTCCGGTTATTTACGTTGCGATTCTAGCCTCAATAATTTTCTAATTTCCGGTGTGTTTCAGCTACGTGATACCGATCTTATTCTGCAAACCCTAGCACGTTCAGTACAAGCAAAAGTCCGCTACCTCACTCCTTGGTGGGCAGAAATTACCCCAATATCTGTCGTTTAACAAAAAACCAGATGGAAATAATTCTTATTAGCATTACGGGTTTCCTTTTTTCATACGTTTATTAGATATAAACATTCAGAAAAGGAAACTGGTTGCATGCAGTTCCACACCGAAAAATATCTTTTGTCAGCTTTACTGGCATCGCTTCTAGTTACCCTACCAGCGATGAGTCAGACACCGCCGCAACAGAATGATGCGCTATTTATAAAGTTTAAACTCCCAGCCAGTAGTCTCGGCGATGCATTAAACCTCTACTCTCGTCAAGCAGGTATAACCCTGTCTTATGAGAACAGCCTCGTACAAGGAATCTCAGTACCCGCATTATCGGGAAGCTATAGCACTGAAAATGCACTATCCACTTTACTACGTGGTACTAATCTACAAGCGACGACCAAGGGTAACGGCGGTTGGTTAATTCAAACAAGCGACCGAAATCTAATGGTACTAGATACAATTAAAGTACAAAGTCGCAGTAATACAAAAGACCAGGTTTATCGTGAATCGTCATCTGTCAATATTATTAATCAAGAAGATATTGAACGCTTCCGTGGTACAAGTGTTGGAGACATTTTCCAAGGAACACCTGGAGTTATAGTTAGTGAAAACCGTAACTCAGGTGGGTTAGATATTAATATTAGAGGTATGCAGGGTCAAGGACGAGTTCCTATAGTCATCGATGGTAGTCGTCAAGAAACCACTGTTTACCGAGGCTATTCAGGTGTATCAAGCCGTAGTTATATTGATCCGGATCTGGTTGGCTCAATGCGTATAGATAAAGGTCCCGTAATGACAGCTGAAGGCACTGGTGCCATTGGTGGTCTGGTCAGTGCGAGTACTTTACGCGCCGAGGATATTGTAAGTCCAGGTGAGCTGTCAGGTGTTCGTTTACGTGCAAGTGCTATTGGGAATAGCTCTGACTCGCCTGCCGCTGGAACTTACGCTGGCTATTATGTATCGCGTAAAGTTTATCGATCTAACTGCCGTTTTGCATCCGACTGTACCAAAAAATATAAAATGCCAGAACAATTTGCCCCTGAGCATGGAATGGACCGTCCAAGCTTGCTCGACTTTGGTAGCTTTGCTGGCAGTATCGCCCTAGCTCAACGCTTCGATTGGGGGGATCTTGTAGCCGCATATGCTAATCGTAAGCAAGGAAATTATTATGCAGGTAAACATGGTCCAATAGCAGAAATTAGTATAAGTGAACCAAATAAATTAGCTTGGTTTACAGAAACATCTGTATCACTAAAAGGTGCTTCACCATTTCGTGCTGGAGAGCTTATCCCCAACACCAATTTAACCAGTGAATCATTATTACTTAAAAGTAGTTTATATATGTCTCATGATCAAAACCTAGATCTTAGTTATATCAATTACGGCAGTCGCTATGGTGAGATGATGCCATCACAAATCAGGGGATTCGGACAAGCACGGCAATGGCTCGACAGTGAAGTTAAAAATAAGACCTATACAGCCCGTTATCACTGGCAACCTGGGCAGTATGACTGGGCAGATCTACGCATTAATCTATGGCATACAGATTCCATCACTCAACTAAATACACCAGGCATTGGATCTGTTGATATCTCCAATAATACTCAACGAACCGATGACTATCAACGCTATGGCATAGATATAAGTAACCAAATGTTATTTTATCCATTAGGTGAATTACAACTGGATTATGGTTTAGCTGGTCAATGGGAAAACATGGATACCGACACACCAAAAGGCAATGGCTTTTATGCAGGTTCGCGCAGTGGACGACGTGATGAATTCAGTGCTTTCACAGCAATTCACTGGCAACCGGTCTCCCAATGGACACTAGACGCTGGAATCCGATATACAAGCTTCCATTCTAAGGACAACAACGCATTACCACTCGAAACCAAGGATCCAGCCTGTAAATCTGACGGTAACAACGGATGCTTGCCTGTATATTACAAAAATCACGGCGCAGGTATGGCTCCCGTGATTGCTTTAACTTGGGAACCAATTAAAGGTTTGCAATTGTATGTACGTCGTGCAGAGTCCTTGCGTATGCCCAGCTTGTTTGAAAGCACATCGGGCTGGTCTGTTAGCCCTGCTCTAGATATTCCTCTGAAACCAGAACATGCGATCAATCACGAAGTAGGGATTAACTATTTACAGGATAGTTTATTCAAAAACCAAGATAAATTACGCCTAAAGATTGCTTATTTCCAAAATCACGTCAGTGACTACCTAACTCGTACTCAGCCTAACGCTTGGGAAGTAAAGAAGGCAGGCTTCGATTTCTTCCGTTTACGTAATATCGACAGCCTGGATATTAATGGCTGGGAACTTAATCTAAATTATGACGCCGGTCTCTGGTTTACCGGGTTGAACGGCACCTATTACAACCATATCAAAGTTTGTAATATAGGAAGTGATGTACGCTATTACTGCAATAACTGGGGACTAGCTCAAAGCTATATGAACAACATGATACCGCCAAACTGGAATGCAAGCGCGACTCTGGGAGTACGCCTGCTTCAACAACGTTTAGAAATTGGAGCTAGAGGTACCTTCATGGGCAAACGTAATCCTGTCCCGCGCTATAACGCCCCCACAGGCTTCAATAAACCTGTGATCTGGCATAACTACCAACTATTTGATATGTATGTGAAATATAAATTTAACGAGTCTATTTCGGTAGATTTTAACATAGATAATATAACCGATCGTTACTACCTCGATGCACTTAGCCTAGGTCTAGTGCCAGCTCCAGGGCGAACAGCTCGACTCAATATGACATTAAAATTTTAATGTCGCAGACAATAATGGAAAATTTTATATGAAACGAATACTCACTATTGGGATAACATTAGGACTAGCCATCCTACTTAATGCATGTGGAGAAAGCACTGATAAGTCAACCCCAAAGCCAAAGGCTGTGATAGAGACTTCTGCCAATAGCACATTTTCACTAAAAGCGGGACAAGTCATTATTAAGTTAGATGCAGGCAAGAGCACCAGTACTCAAGATACAAACTTAAGCTACAAATGGGAACTAATTGCTCGCCCTGAACTAAGTAAGGCGCACCTCAACAGCATTGACACTGTTAATGCTGAATTTAATGCAGATTTACCGGGTAATTATGTTGTCAGTCTAATTGTGAATGACGGTATCAACAGTAAAGCTTCACGTATGAGTTTCACCGCCACAACTCCAGTTCCGGTAGCAATAACTCAACCCGTTTACAGTGTAAATTTAGGCGCAGACAGCATAGGTTTAGATGCGAGACACAGTAGCCTCCCAACGGGTGAAGTCGGGCAGTTAGAATACAAATGGGTCTTAAAAGAAAAACCAGCAAAGAGTATGGGTTATTTAGCTAACCAAGATCAAAGCCAAACGACCCTATACCTAGATGTTGTAGGTGATTACAAATTACAACTTGTTGTATCTTATAACAGTATCAAAAGCAAACCAACTGACGTTGTTGTAACCGTATCTGCCGGTAATGCACCACCTGTAGCTAAAGCTCAAGATATAACCATTGCATTAGGCCAGAAGGTAGTTCTCGATGGCAGTTCAAGTGTTGATCCTGAGGGTCAGCAACTACAATATCGCTGGACATGGGGCTCTACCCCAGTAAAACCCAAAGGTGTTCCAATTCCAGAACTACAAGGAAAAACAACATCAAAACTACGTTTTACTCCAAAAGCAGCCGCAATCTATAAGCTAAAGTTTTTTGTTTATGATGGGACTTGGAAAAGTAAGGAAAAAGATGTAATCGTAACAGTTACAAAAGCAAGTAATTCAACAAATATGCCACCGATCGGGAAAATTATAGCTACTGGTTATTTTCCATCTCACAGTATTGGTGAACAAGAAGTCGGTCGTCGTGCCGACTTCAAATTTGTTGGCTATGACACCGAAGGTGATCCGCTACAAATTACAGATGCAAAGCTAATTGGAAAACCAGCAGGCAGTGCCGCAAAGCTCGTTGATAATAAATATAGTCTTTTGGGTAAAAAAATCAAGGTTCTAGATTTACCTGGTAATTATCGTGTACAAATGGTCATATCTGATGGCCAGAATAAGATAACTAAAGAAGCAACGATCATAGCTAAGATAGGTAACATAAATAATCAACCTTACACTGGAGTAGTTAGAGTTCAATCAAAATCTGTACTTGTCGGTGATAAGCTGATATTTGACGCATCGAGTAGCGATAAAGACCTTGACCGCATGTTATTTCATTGGGAACTATCAGATAAACCGGACGGTAGCCAAGCTATCATTGAGGCTGTTATTGAACCAGAAAGTAATGAATTACGTCGAGCTCAAGTTATAACGGATATTCCTGGTTCATATACGGCTCGTTTAATTGTTGAAGACGACCGTGGTCTATTTGCAAAAAACTATGCAGAGGACGACGGTATCGCGAAAGTGACCAATAGTGCACCTGAAATTAGCTTCGTGAATTGGACTTTAGGTTGGAGACACCTAAGAAGAAATGAACACTTTTATCAAATATTACCCTGCATGGCATTAACGCATGATGCTACCATTATTGATGCTGATGGTGATAGAGTAAGGGTCCATAATGAACTAATCAGTAAACCGGAAAACGGTGACTTCGGCCCTCCAAGTAATGGGGATTGTCCAAATACTGGTTATGATTATGTATTTACTAAACCAGGAACTTATATTTACCGTTATAATGCTAGCGATGGTATCGCGGATGCACCAAGTTATGACTTTACAATAAAGGTCGACGACTTTAAAGATGCTAAAGGTGTACTTCTACGTGGCATCGACTCTGAAAATAAAACGTACCTGCATGCATTACCTTACGAGATTATTCCTCCGTTTGCCGATCATTTCCATCAAAAATCACGCCCATTTATGCATGAAGGATATAGTGAGTATTCGTTAGAAGCTATCGATGCAGATTACACTATCGAAAACGTTCAAGTACGACACATTAATGGCGATCTGGCTAGCTTAACGCCTAGATTTGAAGGTCTCAGCGAAGGCCAAATAATCAAAAAAGGTAGCACGATAAACTTCAGTACGGTACTTCCAGCAGTACCCTGTATTCGTAACAACGATTATGCCGAAGGCTTCCATTTATCTTTCCGTATCAAAGAGCTGCCTGAAATTACCTTTACAAGAGAAGTCTGGCGAGCAGCACTAAAAGGCAAAAGTTATTGGAGACAATGCACTGAAGGTGAGCTGAATTAACGATTACGAAAAATATAACATTCACGGATTCATATAGATCATAACTTAACTAGGCCGTTATCTATTTTTATAGTGCCTATCAATTAAATCTATTCCCATAAAACTATATTATGAGTGGTATTCATCCCACTCATAATATTCAGTCTGTCCACCTGTTTAAATACATTAACAATCTATTATTTCATACCTTTTATAACCGATAAGATATTATTTAATTCAGACTATTTAGTACGACTAAGACTCACTTTTTTTGCTACACTGTTTCCACTTTCGAGATAACCCTGAAGACATGGCTGGATTCATAATGGCGAAAAAAAACAAACTCAGAAAACCAAAACACGCACCTAAAATTGAAACAGGTGAAACGGCATCCATTGCCACTTTTGGCCCGCGTATTGGTGCGCTTGTGTATGACGCACTTATTGTTATTGGTATAGCTGCGATTGCCAGTGCAATAGGGCTTGGTATTGCAGAAGCATTAATTGCATCCGGCATCGTCGATATTGCTGGCCGTTATGTGGATAGTGCGGCGTACGCAGGCAGCCAAATTTGGTTTGCGATATTAGTATGGGGCTCGGTAGCAGGATTCTATTTGTGGTTTTGGACACACGGCGGTCAAACAGTTGGTATGCGTGCGTGGCGTTTACGCGTACAAAATACCGATGGCAGCGCAATTAGCTTAACTCAAGCGATTATCCGCCTAGCCACTGCAGCATGTGGTTTAGGTAACTTACAAGTACCGTTTGATGTTAAAAATAGAGCCTTTCAAGATCACTGGTCGAACTGCAATGTATTACGTTTAAGTAAAGATCAAAACGGTTCATTACTGCGGTACGCTGACAAGCTAAAACAAAAATAATTATCTGAATTTAGGCTTAACGATCAATGCTGAATTTATATACAGCAATAAAAATGGCAACCAATAGGTTGCCATTTTTGTATCTACAGACCAGAGATACATCATATTCAGTAACGTTAAACTCGCACGTTAACCATGTTTCCTTAACTGTATAATCGCAATGAAGGTAAAAATGGCACTAGGAACAACCGCCCCAAGAAACGGCGGTAACGAGTACACTAAACTAATCGGGCCAAAGGTTTCACTCGCGAGGTAGAAAGTAAAACCAGCAATCACCCCCATTAGAATACGTGCGCCCATAGTAACCGTTCGGAGTGGTCCAAATACAAAAGACAACGCCAGTAAGACCATTACACCAATCGATATCGGTTGGAATATTTTCCGCCAGAAGGCTAACTCATAACTTGCTGCATCCTGCTTATTGCTGTCTAAATAAGTGATATAAGAGTACAAGCCTGATATTGATAAATCCTCGGGATCAATCGTTACCACATCTAACTTTTCTGGTGTCAGCGTTGAATCCCAACGCAATTGAGACTGCTTTGTCACTGTAATACTATCATTTTTGAAATCCGTAATATTAATGCCCGTTAATTCCCAGTGTTTGTCTGTATAAATCGCTTTACGAGCTTGGGTCGTTTTAACTAAACGCTGACTTTCTGAAAATTCATAAATCGTGACATTATGTAATTCGCTGCCGTTATTCACTTTGCCGATATTAATAAAGTTATCTTTATCTTTCGCCCAGACCCCTTTTTGAGCCCGGATAATTGATTGACCAGAAATAGACTCACCACGTAATTGAACGGCTTTTAGCTCGGTATAAGGGGCAACATACTCCCCCATCAACATCACCACTATCATCATCGGAATAGCCGTTTTCATTGCTGAAAGTACAATTTTAAAACGTGACTGACCAGCAGCTTGAATCACCACCAATTCAGACGAACTTGCGAGTGCTCCTAGACCAATCAACGCACCGAGTAATGCCGCCATCGGAAAAAAAATAGTAATTTCGCGGGGCATTTTCAGCATCACAAATATTAACGCTTCAACTAAACCATATGTTCCCTGACCGACCGCTCGTAATTGTTCGACGTATTTAATCACCGCAGATAAACCAACGAGGGTAAACAAACAGATCATAGTGGCAAATAAAATAGCCTTACCAATATAGATATCTAAAATTTTAATCACTGCTTATTTCCTCGAGATAAACGCATTTTCACTTTATATACTAGATGATGGTACCAAGAAAAATTGGCTAAATTAAACGAAATAGCCAAAGCCAGCACCCCTGAATGAACAAGCCAAAAGCCGATTGATAACGGTAGTTTTTCATCCAATATCGACGAACGCGCCGCACTCAATAACATGAAATAAGTTAAAAACATTAATAACGCAGGGAACAGTTTCGCGTAACGTCCCTGTCTAGGGTTAACCATAGCTAAAGGCACAACCAATAACGTGAGGAGTGGAATTGATACGACTTGGGCAATACGCCATTGCAGTTCCACCTTGTGTTCGAATACAGTTGAATTCCATAACTCCGATGTAGGTAATGCTTTAGTTCTTCGACCACGCTCACGCACATCTTGTTCTTGAATTAAGACACGATAAGTACTGAAATCAACAATACGGAAATCACGTTGTGATAATTCACCTTCATAACGTAGACCTTGACTTAGCTTCAACCATTGTGAGCCATTGTCGTCAGACTCCACGTTACCTTTATCAGCTAACACAATAGAAGGACGCTCCCCTTCCTGCGAGGGTGATTTGGCAATAAATATTTTACGCAGCGATTTATTACTATCATAAGATTCCACATAGACCACAGCGCGACCACCATCAAGCGACTCAAAACGCCCTTGCTTCAATGTCGCTAAGCCGACATCAGCATCTATATTTTCGCGTAATTTCACGCGACCTTCTTCTGCTGTAGGCGCATAAACAAACGCATTAAAAGCCACCAGACCAATCGTCACTGATGATAATAATAACGACGACATTAATATCCGACTCGGGGTATATCCACAGGCCGTTAAGATCACCATTTCACTTTCGGCGTACAACCGCCCATGCGCAAACAAAATACCAATGAATAAACTCACAGGTAAAATTAATGTGCCTAACGCTGGCATAGTATACAGCAACATCTCCATCACTAAATTAGCAGGTAAAGCACCTGTCATTACCTTTGAGAGCAGTGCAACGAACTGCTGGCTCACAAAGATAAGTGATAAGATGAATAAAACAGCAATTTGTGATTTCACTGTCTCAGCAAATAAATATCGGAAAATTATCACTTAAAACCTATATTAGACTAATGTTTTGTATGAAATGCAGCTCATAATTAGGTAAACTCAGCTACAAATGCAGTTTAAATAGTTAACTGCACACCCATTTTATCTGAAAATGTTTAGTTTTTGATTAACTAAATACGTATAACCCCCTATTATGTTATAAATATTTGATTTTGTCTTTAGGAAACCGGAGAGTCCATGGAGTTCAATGTAAAAAGTGGTAGCCCTGAGAAACAACGCAGCGCTTGTGTTGTTGTCGGAGTATTTGAACCACGTCGTTTATCACCAGCAGCAGAACAACTCGATAAGATTAGTGATGGCTATTTAAGTTCCCTACTACGTCGTGGTGATATCGAAGGTAAACCAGGTCAAGTATTGTTGCTTCATCATGTACCAAATGTACTTAGCGAACGTGTATTATTAGTTGGCTGTGGTAAAGAACGTGAATTAGATGAGCGTCAGTACAAGCAAATTATCACCAAAACAATGAATACCTTAAACGAAACCGGTTCTATGGAAGCAGTTTGTTTCTTACCAGAACTCAATGTTAAAGGCCGCGATACCTACTGGAAGATTCGTTTTGCCGTTGAAACCGCTCGCGAAAGTCGCTACCGTTTCGATCAGCTAAAAAGTAATAAAGAAGAAACGCGTCGTCCATTACGCAAAATGGTATTCAACGTTACTTCACGTCGTGATTTACCAACAAGTGAAAAAGCCATTGCTCACGGTTTAGCTGTAGCCAGTGGTATGCGTCTATGTAAAGACGTAGCAAACATGCCGCCAAACATCTGTAATCCAGTTTATCTTGCTAATCAAGCACGCCAACTTTCTGATGACAGTGACAAGATCACAACACAGATCTTGGGTGAGCCTGAAATGAAAGAGTTAAAAATGGACTCTTATCTTGCGGTATCACAAGGTTCAGCGAATGAAGCTAAGATGTCGATTATTAATTATCAAGGTAATCCAGATCCAGACGCAAAACCGATTGTACTGATTGGTAAAGGTCTAACATTCGATTCCGGTGGTATTTCATTAAAACCAGGCTTAGGCATGGACGAAATGAAATATGACATGGGTGGTGCCGCTGGCGTACTTGGTACCATGAAATCATTAGCCAAGCTAAACTTGCCACTTAACGTTATCGGTATTCTAGCGGGTTGTGAAAATATGCCGGGTAGCAACGCTTACCGTCCAGGTGACATCATTACCACAATGTCAGGACAAACCGTTGAAGTACTTAATACCGATGCTGAAGGCCGTTTAGTATTATGTGACGTATTAACCTATGTTGAACGTTTTGATCCAGAACTTGTTATCGATGTCGCGACCTTAACGGGTGCGTGTGTTGTTGCACTTGGTCATCACATCACAGGTTTACTGTCTACGCATAATCCACTGGCACATGAATTATTAAATGCGTCTGACCAAGCCGCAGATAAAGCATGGCGTTTACCAATTACTGACGACTTCCAAGAACAAATTGAAAGTCCATTTGCTGATTTAGCCAACATTGGTGGCCCTGGTGGCGGTACAATCACTGCAGCCTGTTTCTTATCACGCTTTACTAAAAAGTATAACTGGGCGCATCTAGATATCGCAGGTACAGCTTGGGTAAGTGGTAAAAATAAAGGCTCAACAGGTCGTCCTGTACCAATGTTGACCCAATTCTTACTAAACCGTACAGAACGAAATGAAGTACAGCAGGCTGACGAAGCTTAATTAATTTCATATCGTCAATATCCAAAAGGTCGCTGTAGCGGCCTTTTTTATTCCCAACTAATCTAAAACCCCACCTTATTAATCAACTTTAGTATGAAATAATACTGAATTAAAGGTTTCTAAAATGGTTGCCACATAAAGTTAGCGTATGGTAATAAGTACACAAAGTATAACGATTTATACTAATACCATTAATAAGGATATTAAGGTTATATCATGATAAACATCGCTAGTATTTATGAAAAAATGGACAATTACCACTTCGATTTTGACTATTATCTTAATATCCATATGCCAATGTCGATTAAGATATTATCAAACGCAGAAGGATTTAAAGGCGTAAAAGTGGAACGCGGTATCGATATATCTAACACTATCGATTCAACTTATGTCGCAATGTGCCATTACTATTTCGATACCTTAGAAAACTTCATGGCCGCCTTTATTCCTCACGCCGAAAAATTACAAGATGATGTAAGAAATTATACTAACATCGAACCGACAATTCAGATCAACGAGGTTGAGTTAGCCCTCTAACGTCTCCCTCAACATAAGGAACAGACTTGGTTTAGTATTAATTCCCGTAAATAACACAAAACACAGTATTCCCGCCGACAACTCTATTTTTCATCACTATCCTTTGTGATACTATGTGCTGTTATATTTATAATTGGTAAATGACTCAGTCATTGGCGCAAAACTACAGATGAAAAAAGTCACTTTTTATATTATGCAAGAATCTAAAAATGGCGTTGCGGCGAGTATGCCGCAGCATCATGAACTTGCCTGTAAACTAGCTGGTGAGTTTTATCAGCAAGGACAACGCGTCTATATTCACACCAACGATGAATCGGCAGCCAATCAGGTTGACGAATACCTTTGGCAATTAGATGCAAGCAGTTTTGTACCACATAATTTACAAGGTGAAGGTCCACGTAATGGCGCGCCCGTTGAAATCGGTTTTCAACCGCCCCGTCATCGCTATCAGGTACTAATCAACCTGCACGACCAGACACCGCAAT
>Ga0209396_1002852_pt1 | contig 17864 bp, 20 predicted proteins | sample GOMGulsemesocosm_6_FD_184638 | JGI IMG/M metagenome (GOLD analysis project Ga0209396, IMG submission 184638) | Methane-oxidizing microbial communities from mesocosms in the Gulf of Mexico - GOM8C Gulf of Mexico (SPAdes) (version 2) | ecosystem: Environmental > Aquatic > Marine > Cold seeps...
TTCGTGATTGCCCGGCTGCAATTCATACCAGGTATAACCATTACCTTTAATATTAAATACGCGTTCATCATTCAGATATAGAGTTGGCGCTTCTAGCTCATCATTGGCCCAAGTTGATGCTGGACGATAAACATAAACCAAAGCGGTATGTTCATAATCCCAGCGATAGCCAACAGGTTGAAAATCTTGTCCATTAGGGGCAGAAACAAAACTTCCGAAGTTATGACCAATTGATTGGTAAATTGTGCAGCTTGGTAGCATAAGTACCGATAGCAGCAATAATCCGATTCTTATCATTATTATGTCCTATCCACAAAGGGGATCATTTGCATCATTATGTTGTCGCTTGTATGATGCCACGCATAACAAAAAATAACAAAAACAGGGATTTTGAAAAATGAAAACCCCATTCATCATCACGACACTTGCCATTCTCAGCGGTGGATTATTCCACGTATTCGCTCAAGCCAGTGGCAACGACTATTACTCCAATGATTTGGATGCCGCGGTTAAAAACGCCGAAGAACGTCCAAATGATACTGCTTATGTAGGCAATCGTTGGTATAACCGAACGACCTCAAAGAGCTTTGACTTCCCCAAGCTGCTGAATAGAGAGATGTCGACCGAAGTGGTCGATGGTGCTCTAGACGCTACGGCTGCGGGTCCTGGAGACTCCGCACCTGAGAGAGCCTCACCGTTAGAGTTAAGTGAACAAGACGCTTTTGCGGGCAATAAAGATACCGCTGAACTTGAGCTACTTGCTGATACAAAAACCACTGATATTGACCTTTCAGTGCAACCAACTGCTGATATCACCGAGCTAGCCCCTGCGGTATACACAGTGCAAAAAATTGAGTATCGTGGCGATAACTTCTCCGGAAGCGCAAGCGATATACGTTCTGAAGCCAGCTCTAGAGCCTATATCACGCCATAATCAAGACTTCATGGTGATGTTATGATATTTCCTATGAATAAGGCCCTAGCCTTATCAATCATGGTGCTAGCCCCAACGTTAAGCTGGGGCGTAAATCCACACGACGAATACTACGCTGATGATATATTCACGGCGATTGAGGAGGCGAAGAAACGGCCTCATCATTACGACTATAGCCGTGCCAAGCGCTACAACCGCTCGACAACGCAAAGCCTTGATATTCCTAGACTTTTAAATCAAGAGATGGGTAAGACGGGGATTGATAGTCGCGCTGCTACTAGCATCACGGCAGCGGATACTCCTGTCGATAAAAAGCAACGAAAGCAGCATGAACTCGCTGAGGATAACCTAGGCTCTAATAATACCTTACCGATCGCAACAGCCTCACCGACCATCGGCAATCCAAACGTTCATTCGCCCAACATTACGATCAATGTCATTGCTCGCTGAACAATTTACAAAGCTTTTACAAGTTTGATTTTTTAGCGCTTAACGGGCTATTTTAGCCCTTACGAGATGGCGGATTTTTTGCCCCATTTGTAATAACAAACGGTCTGTTTTCCAGGTATTTTGACTTGCCTTAGATAGATTTTTCGAGTGATTTTCAAGCACATCCTGACATTCATCCAACAAAGGAAAGCTTTCAGCTGAATAATAGTCAGGCTGCTCTTCAAACTTTTCATTTAACTGACACATTAGTCTGGTTAAATCCTCAAAGTCCTGCAAAGATTTACCATTATTTAGGCCTTCTCTTAACATCCAAGCCATCATTGACAGACTTACATGGATATCTTCCCAGTAGCGAAAAGGCTTATTGGCCTCTTTATGGCCATCAATTTTGAGTAGTTGGGCTTCTGCAATATGAACCTGATTAAAGCCAACACCAGTATGCGGAATATCTTCAACAAAAGGGGCTTTTAAAGCTTCAGTCACTGTTAGCCCTTTGCTTGCTGAGCTGAGGAACGCACACTTTAGCTGCTGGTTTTCATCTTTTGCAATCACATATAAGCGGTCTAATTCATCGGGCATCAGCATCACATAGCCTTTTTGCCCAGATAAACGATAAGCATCGCCTATTGCTACAATGCTCGTCAGCATATCCCAAGGCTTCTTCACACCTTTTTCCGAGACACAAAACGCAGCCAACTCATTAGGTGGGCAGTTTTTATCTAAACAACGAATTGCATTTTGATAACCCGATAGAAAAGCCATGCCGGGAGACCCAGCCTGCGTACCCAGAAAAATAGCGTTTAATGAAGAATTATAGCGCTGAAAACCGAGCAACATTTGCTGGCGAAAAAGGGGGAGTTCAGAAGAAGTAATCTGTGGAAGTGATAAAGACTGCTGCAATAGCTGCAGCAGTCCTTGTAAAGCGATTGCATTAGCCAAAGCTTAAAGTGTACCCGTCATTGCATTTTGCATACGATCTAAACGAATTTGAATATCTTCAATTTCTAGCTTCATTTCGTTGAACTGAGATTCAACTTCTGCCATTGAGCTGTTTAGCTTTTTACGCGTTGCATCGATTGAACGAATGGACTGTTCATTATCATTAATGCGCTTTTCAGTTGCCGCAGGCAAACCGTTAAGAGAAGACTTAACTTGAGCTAACTTAGCTTCTAATGCTTTTTCTTGGCGCGCTAAACTGGTTTTTAAATCAGCAATGGTTTTTTTATTGCTACCAATGCTCTTTTTATTACCATCAATTTTGTTATTGGCAGAAGCGACCTTACTATCGACATTGCCAACTTTACGATCAATGCTTGTCGCTTTCTTATCAACCTTCGCAATCGAATTTTTAACTGCAGAAATGGATTTACCATTTTTCGCAATATTCGGTTTGTTGGTTTTGTTGGTTAAATCCCAAAGCTTACGAATTTCTTTACCGTTGTCTTTTAATAGAATTTTTAAAGCATCAACTGATAAATTTGAGTTCTCATCGGAAGCAGAAAGCTTATCGTTGAGTGCTGCTAGGTTCGTTGCATGACCATTTAGGATAATTTCCGCTTTACCTAGCTGAGCATTTGCTTCTTGTAATTGCATAAACAAGAAACCCGCAAAGCCACCCATCGCTAGGCTTAATATTAAAGCAATAATGGCTAACGTCTGTTTGGGAGCAGGGGCGGCAATTTGCGGCGCTCCAGGATTAGCCTTGGCAGCACGTTGTGCAGCCAAACGGCGCTGTTGTAATTGCTTCTGGCGCATAGCCATGTCTTCTTGTGATGCCTGCATCTTCGGCATCGACTCTTGTTCGTTTGACATACTTGCCCCAACTATTTGATTCATTGTTATGATTATTAATACCTTACGCACTTTTCTAAGCACATATTCCTAGGTATTTTTGTGGCATCAGTATAGCGGATAAGATGGTTAAACTAAAACCACACTTTTTACATGCGTAGCGGATAATTGAAGGTGTGCTATTATTCACCCCAGATTGCGGATGTAAATTTTCTACTCCCTTTAGAATTTTTCATTGAATCCGTATCATTCAGCTAATATTGGAGAGAACACATGGCGTTTGAATTACCAGCATTGCCTTATGCACAAGATGCATTAGAGCCGCACATTTCTGCAGAAACTTTGTCATTTCACTATGGCAAGCACCACAATACTTACGTGGTTAAATTAAACGGCCTTGTTGGCGGTACTGCTGATGAAAATAAATCTTTAGAAGAGATTGTTAAGTCTTCTACAGGTCCTGTTTTCAACAACGCTGCACAAATCTGGAACCACACGTTCTACTGGAACAGCTTAAGCCCTAATGGCGGCGGCGAACCAACAGGCGCTATCGCTGAAAAAATCAATGCATCTTTCGGTTCTTTCGAAGCGCTTAAAGAGAAATTGAACGACAAAGCTGTGAACAACTTCGGTTCTAGCTGGACTTGGTTAGTACAACTAGCTGACGGTTCTTTAGACATCGTTAATACATCTAACGCTGCTACTCCACTAACAGAAGACGGTGTTACACCGCTTATTACTGTTGATTTGTGGGAACACGCTTATTACATTGATTACCGCAATGTACGTCCTGATTACCTAAAAGGTTTCTGGGCTCTAGTTAACTGGGAATTCGCTAACGCTAACCTAGCGTAAGTGATCAGTTGCTAAAAAGAAAAAGGAGCTTAGGCTCCTTTTTTTTCATTTTATTTTGTCCACTATTTTGCTTTTCATTTTGCTTAAACTCCTTTCTTTGATTCTTTCTTCAGGCTCCTTTGCTTATGTCCTTACCTATTTTACTCGCGTCTAGTTCGGTCTACCGCAAGCAGTTATTAGAAAAGCTACAATTACCTTTTAGCATGGCTAGCCCTGATATCAATGAGTCTTCATTGACAGGAGAAAGCCCTGAAGATTATGTGCTTCGTCTCGCTATTGCAAAAGCAAAAACATTGGCAGATAAATACCCCAATCACATCATCATCGGTAGTGATCAATGTGCTGTATTAGAGGTCGAAGGTCAGCAAACGATTTTAGGCAAGCCCCATACGGTTGCTAATGCTGTGACTCAACTAAATCAGGCAAGTGGTAAACAGGTTAAATTCCTTACCGGTTTATGTGTTTTCAATAGCCAGACACAGCAGCAGCTGAGTCTAGTAGAGCCTTTTTCAGTACACTTTCGTGATTTAACCAGAGTACAAATCGAACGCTATATAGAGCAAGAAATGCCCCTTGATTGCGCAGGCAGTTTTAAATCTGAGGGCTTAGGTATTCGTTTATTTAAAAGCTTAGAAGGCAGAGACCCTAATAGCCTGATTGGCTTACCTCTCATTGCTTTGGTGGATTTATTAGAACAACAAGGTATTCAGGTACTTTAATTATTTTCTAACAGGTATAAAAAAGGCCAGTCGTTTAATGACTGGCCTCTAAAAACTCTAAACAAGATTAGCTAGCCTAATTACCTTGCTGCACCCCTTTGAATAAACGATTCATACGTGCATCGACCGAATCTACTTCGACATCACTGGATAACTCAAATTCCCATATACCATTGTATTTATCATGGGTTAAACTCGTCGCTTTTTGCTTATCCAATACAATGGTTGGGCGTAAAAATACCATCAGGTTACGTTTTACGTGCTTGGTACTTTTACTTTTGAATAACCAACCTAGCAGAGGAATATCCCCTAATATCGGCACCTTACTTTCTGTTTCGGTAATGTCGTCACTAATTAAACCACCCAATACAATCGTTTCTTGGTCTGCGGCTAAAATCATGGTTTTTAATGAACGCTTATTCGTGATCAAGTCTGCCTGACCCTGCACCGTGGTATTCGCAACTGATTCAGCACTCACTTCAACTTCCAAGCGCAACTCATTGCCTTCATGTATATGAGGCTTAATTTTAAGGGTCACACCAATATCTTCACGAGAAATTGTGGTAAAGGGATTGCTATTGGAACTCGAAGAAGTTGAACCGGTTAAGAAAGGAACATTCTGACCAACGACGATTTCCGCTTCTTGGTTATCTAAGGTCATAATACTTGGGGTCGATAGTAAGTTGGTATTACTCTGACTTTCTAACGCTTGAATAATCACACCAAAATCTACCTGACCATTGGTTTGCTTAAAACCACCTAAGGTTAAGCCATTACTCAGTGCTGGAGCCGTAGTACCTGCAGCCATACCTGCTATGCTATTTAACGAGCTGCCGGCATTACTAAAGTTAGTACCAGAAACTGGATTATCTTCATCTCCTACAGCCCACTGAAAGCCCAATGAATCTGTCACATCACCCGTTACTTCTACAATAGCCGATTCAATTAAGACCTGCGCACGACGCACATCTAACTCATGAATAATGTCATCGATTTCTTTTAATATAGAAGGCTCTGCACGTATGACTAACGCATTTAATTCTTCGTCAGCATGAATACTGGCTTTACCCTTAGCTTTATTCTTGTCTTTACCACCGGAATCAGATTCTGACATCACGGCTTTTAATAACTCGGCCATTTTTTTCGCATCGGCATATTTCAGACGAACTACCTTAGCACTGCCAGAGAAATAAGAAGGCTTATCCAGCTGTTCAATCAGCTGACGAATACGTTTACGAGCCGTTTTCTCACCCTTGATAATTAATCGGTTACTACGCTCATCGGCAACTACGCGGATACTACCAGCACCTCGACTTTTTGAGCCTTTACCTTGAGCAACTTTATCTGGATCTAGGCTTTGCAACATAGTGACTACGTTACCTACCCAGGCTTCTTTTAACTGAATAACTTCTAACTCTTCACTGCCGGATTTATCCAGACGATCAATAATCTGTTCAATACGATTAATGTTTGAAGCGTGATCAGAAATAATCAATGCATTGGCAGATTTAACCCCCGCAAGATGACCGTATTTAGCCACCAACGGGCGTAAAATAGGCACTAGATCTAAAGCCGGTGTATTTTTAATCGTGATCACCTTAGTGACCATTTCTTGGCTTTGCTTTTTAAATTTTGCTTCTAAATCTCGGCCTTGCTGTTTCACTGAATTTTGTTGCACGACCATAATGACTTCGCCTGCAGGAACTGCGGCATAGCCATGGACTTTCAATACCGATAAGAAAAGCTCGTATACCGCTTCCGTGTTCATAGTTTCAGTAGAAACTACGGTCACTTTCCCCTTCACTCTGGGGTCAATCACAAAACTCTTACCTGTGATGTCGGCAATTTGACCAATAAAAGCAGAGATATCGGCATCTTTAAGATTTACTTGCCAGTTCTGATCTTCTGCATGAACAATCGTCGCATGCACACTGATGGCAATCGACATGGCCAACAAGGCTATTTTACAAAAACGCTTAAACACCGATCAAGTCCTTATTTAATGGTATGGTTAACGACAAAACGACGATTGCCACGCTGTATTTCTAACCGCGCTTGGCCGCTATTAGTTACTTGCTCTAATAACAATTGGTCATCATCTAGATTGCCTAATGTCTGTCCATTGACAGACAAGATTACATCTCCAGGTTGCAAGCCTAACTGAGTTAGCATGGAACCTGAATTGGATATTTTATAGCCCGAACCATTTTCAGCGGTTTCTAAGCCGAGCTGCTTCAATGCTCCAGCAGGATTATTGGCAACTTCATCGCGTAATAAGGTAACCGCATCAGCGGCATTACGTACCTTTTTAAATCTATCTTTAAGCGTGCCACGATTTTGCGTTTTTCTTTGCGCTCGTGTTGGCTTGGCTGATTTTTGAATACCCTGCTTTCGAGCTAGGTCAAACTTCAGCGTTTCTAACTTACCGTTACTCTCTAGAATAACTTTATCCTGATGAACAGCCGCTAATTTCGTCCGCCCTTGAACCACATCACCCACCCGGTAATTTTCACCGGCACCACCTTTCGGTGCAATAATTGCGCTTGAATTCTTAGCATTACTCGCGGCCATTACCCCTAGTAATTCAAGGCGTAATCGTGTTTTTGGCGCATTGACTTCCTTTGGCACAACAACAGTTTCAACCGCTGCATCACCAAAGATATGCCAATCAGCAATACTACCTTGCCCTTGCTGCAGACTTGCCGCGCCTTTTGCACGGCTAGGCTCAGCGAGCACCAAGGTTTTCGGCGATAATATCATCCAGCTAAAAACAGCTAACTGACTGGCAATTAATAGGGTGAAGGTAAATTTACCCGCTATAAGAGCGAATCGCTGCCAAGGCAAAAGAACTACTGCTTGCTCACTCACAATACGACCACCCTTGTCTCACTTTTATTCCTTGCTTCACGATATTTAATTCTTTCATAATATTTTTTGCGAGGCTTCAAAAATGACTTTATCTTCTTCAACATCGGCTGGCCATTTCTGCCCGAGTATATCCAATAAGCGTCGGCGAATCGCAATGCCTGCCCAGCCATCGGGCTGCACATAACCATGACCAATCGATTGGCCATCGGTATTAGTAATGATCAGCTCGACATTATCCCCAGGCTTTTTAAGTGCTCCGACTAAAATCGGTAACTTGGCATTAATTTTTTTGCCATCGATGGGGAAACTGACATTGCCACCATTGAAAAGTAAACGACCATCCGCGGCTAAAATTTGCTTATCAGCAATAGAAACAAGCGCATTAAATTTACTTAATTCAAAATCCCCTGTCAGGCTGGATCTACCTTGTCGCAGAACGGGTGCAAGATAACGTGAAGACATAAAGGCTTCCGTTTCAATCAATTCAATGTGTTCTTCGGTAACCAGAACCTTGCCATTCAGCTTTAGTTCATCCCCCTCTACATTGATTCGCGCTGCTAGCTGGCCAGTAAAGAGATCCGCGATTTGAATATCCCATTGGCCCGAAACTTTACCAATCTGAGGAATTTTAACTCGCGCTTGCCCTTGCCACAAAGTACCAGTGACGAGTTCAATTTGAACCGGTAAGCGTCCAAGGTGCGGCTGTACCTTGGGCCAGATAAATTCCAAAGGCGCAGTCAGCAACAAAAATACTGCATAACTGAATAAACCGATTATTAAATACCACTTAGCGGACCAGATTGCCTTCAAAACCATCTCTTTTAATTATTATTTCCATGTAAGCCAGACATTCTACTGAATGCTGGGCCAAGTGTAATGGAGTTTTATGTCAGAATGTTAAAACAACGACAGAATCATTAATGAATGCACATTCTGGCGCAATTTGCGGCTTAGTTTTACACCAAACTGTTGGTTTTTTAAACAACTATTCAGAATTCAATAAATCGACTTGGATTCTTTTCTCAATCAATCCTGCTCTATCCTGCCCCCACAAGACCAAATCATCGTATTGAAAAGTAGGTACGCCCCAAGATCCTAATGCGATCATTTGCTGCCGATTCTGTTCTGCCCACCCATGCCAAGCCGTACTCGATTCTGCCTCGCTCAATATTTTTTTCGCTTTAGACCAATCCATACCACTGCGTTCCACAATGATTTTTAAACCCTCATCGGTATCCGAGTGAATCCCTTGAGCATTTACAGCCTGGGCATAATTTAATAAATAGCTTTCCTCGCACCCTAGGCTCTGAGCATAAGTAAATAAGGCATAACAACGCTCAACACCTTTCCCTAGTGGATCAGCGACAAAGCCATAATCAATACCAAATTTTTGCGCTTCTCTCTTGGTATCATGAAATATATACATTTTTTTTGAACTAGGAACCGACAGTCCACGCATAATCATGGGTAGAACCGGTTTAACCTCAAGCTCTAATTGGTAATGCTGCGCAAGCTTAATCCCTTGCTCCAAACCAATATGTGAATAAGGACTACGAATGGATAAAAACAAGGTTAACTTTTTTAGCCTAATATCTGGCCTTGGCAATGCTTTTGACTGATAAAGGTCGATATAGGTCTTATTATAAATGATGCAGGTCTGTTTATTCTTAGCCAGCCCAAGTGCGTTCAGTCTCTGCTCTAGATGATCTAAGCGATCCAAGCCCCAGTACCATTCGCCCGCATACTTCAACATCGCACTCATATAATGACCCTGTTCTTTTAAGGTCATTTCATTTACTTCTAACTGGCGCTCTAAACTTAGTGAATCGGTTAATTCAACCTCAGCACTCAAAACAAGTTTTTCAGGCTGTGAATACCAATATCCTTCAAATATGGTATTTAAAGCCTGCCAGTTCACTTGCTGACTATCTATGTGCTGACGAGTAGCAGCGGATTCCAAGCGTAATAAACATTCTGTGCCACGACTGATTGCTGCCAGACTATCAGCAGGCGCTTTCTGTGGCCAATCAAGTCCATATAGCTTGGCTAAATGTCCCGCATCGGTAAAACCATTGTCATGCCACATTTCCACCTCAGGATACATACCTTCCTGTAAGTGCTTAATAGTTTTGTACTGAATTTCAATATCAAAACGAGACTCAAATTCAGCAAGGATTTGTATTAATAAAAAGCTGTAAGGGTCATTTATTCTCAAATAGACATCAAGCTGGTGTGGCTTCCTTAATACCTTCCTTTTCACCTCAAACAGATGTCGCTTGAGGTTTAATACTTCGTCGCTAGAAATTAACCGAGCAGCATAAGGCTGAATTTTCTTAATCAATATATCTTTCATAATGCTTTAGCTTCTAGTGACGGAGTAATTGAATTGTTATTATCTGATCTCTTCAATTAAAGTTCGTTCAATTGGGATCTGAACATAACCGGTTTCCACACTCCAAAAATAATAATAACCAATGGCTCGACCTTGATCATCCCGGCCGGTAGTAATCTTGCCATCTTTTACAGTCCAAGTTCTGACCACCTGGCCAGCATCAATATATGAAACTTTCAGATCTTCCCCTAACAAGTTATCTGCTTGGCGTGACAATTTATTCATACTCTCTTCAGTACAGCCTGACGTGCATAAAACAACTACGAGAGCCGTTAGCGCTGTTATAACTCTATTCATTAGATTTACCCTTAATTACATGTATCGTTGAAAGTACTGTAAACTACCAGATTACGTTTATCGCCTATACTTTTCTTTTACACAAGCGACCTTGATCATGAACTATGAATAAACGCCCCACTAAACGCGAGATTCGACAGCAGATGCAAAATGAGATCGAGAGTTATCTCGATAAAGGTGGAGCTGTGCGCGAATTTCAACGCGGTGAAAGTGGTTTGGTCAATGGCAAGATTGATGATCGAAGCAGTGGTTTTGAACAAGGGAAGCAGACTCGTACACCGCTGATGGAAGAATTAAAAGCGGTGGACGATAGAAAGAAAACAGGGACTAGCGCTGCCCCAGCCAAAGCATCCCGTCCAAGAAAGAAAATTATCTATGATGACTTTGGTGAGGCTATTCGTGAGGTCTGGGTCGAATAGTACCGCTATTTAAGCGGTAGTCGCTTTAAACGTTTCTCCCGGGCGATACTATAATTTTGCGCGTCGTCCAGCTTTTCATTGTAAACATCAAGCCAAGTTCGTGATCCTTGGACCATCTTAGCCAGATCGTACATGCCTAACTTAAGCGCGACTAAGAACTCTTGGTAGCTCTGCTCTTGCTCGATAAGCGTACGCTGAAACGTAGCAACCTGGCTCTGTTGGTAAGTAAGACTTAGTTGCTCAAGCAGTAATTGTTGCTGTTTTACTTCTGCTGTCAGTGTTTGAATGACAACTTGCTGCTCTGCAAAACTCGAATTAAGCACATAAGGTTCATCCGCATGAAGCAATTTAAGAATTAATACGGTAAATGACACCGATAAAACAACCACCATTGTCAGCGCTACGATGGTAATTACAGTGCGATTTTTCCCTACCTTTGTTTCTAATACGCTTATACGCTGCTCATCGCTTAGTTGCTCAACTTCTGACATAGCTATCTCTCTAGGCTAGACGCCCTAGTAATGACTAAAAAAATACATAGTTATTACAGTGTAGACAGTAATGTCAGATTCGAACAACTTGACAGGTTGTTTTTAATTAAGCTTCCGCAATCAAGGTAGCCCGTAGTGGCGCAGGGTAACCTTCGGCGGTTTTGCTCTTATCATCGCCATCTAAAAAATCTGTTAATGACTGATATTGCATCCAATCCGTCGAACGCTGCTCATCTAGACTTGTGACATTTTTCTCCACGATTCGCGGATTTTTAAAGCCAACACGGCGAGCCCATAGCAATAAAGTGTCACAAGAGGGTAAGAACCAAACGTTGCGCATCTGAGCATAGCGATCTTCTGGCATCAGCACTTCACCCAACTCACCTTCTATCACTAAGGTCTCTAGAACCAACTGGCCACCGGGTTTAAGGGTATCTTTCAGCTCTGCTAAGTGATCAAGTGGTGATTTTCTATGGTACAAAACGCCCATAGAGAAGGTGGTATCAAAGGCTTTTAACGGCCGCGGCACATCTTCCATGCGCAATGGCAATAGGTCTATATTCAATGGGTTTTTTTGCCCTGCTTGGGCATATTGCTTAAAGGCCTGAAATTGCGCTAAAAATAAACGCGAAGGGTCCACGCCTACAACTCGATGAGCCCCAGCGCCTAGCATACGCCACATGTGATAGCCCGAACCACAACCCACATCTAAGATGGTACGACCTTCAAGGGGTGCTAAATGTGGCGCAATACGCTGCCACTTCCAATCACTACGCCACTCGGTATCGATATGAGTGTCAAAAAACTGAAACGGACCTTTACGCCAAGGGCTTAATTGCTGCAAGCCAGACTTTACCTGCTCATCGGTTTCATCACTGATACTAGCACTGGTTAACTGAATTCGATCTTGCTTGAGGTCGGCACAGATATCGGCAATCGCCGGTAAATCTTCTAATGCATCCAACCAGCGTTGCTGATCACCGTGTACTTTTTCATTAAAGATAGCGTGCAGCTGTTGTGGCAATACTTTAGCCCAAGGCGCTAATAAGCTGCCCTCTTCGGCCATCGCGGTTTGAATGTCGTCAAACCAAGAAAATACATCTACGTTCATAATGGAATTCTATTCAGTAAATTAGCGAGCATTTATTTTATTGCTAGGTAGGAAACAAAATTAAAGCACTGATACCAGCGAATAACACGGCTGAATCCTGCTTGTTTTAAGCGTGTAATATGAGCATGCTCTGTTTCAGGAATAAGTACATTTTCGATCGCGCTGCGTTTTTGTGCTATTTCTAATTCGCTATAACCATTCGCGCGTTTGAAGTCTAAATGTAGCTTATCTTGTAATTGTTGCTCATCATCATCGAAACAGATTTTCTCCGATAAGATCAAAACTCCACCGTCGTTAATACCCTGTGCAATATGACTTAATAGCGCTAAGCGCTGGTCTTGAGCGATAAATTGCAGTACATAATTTAAGGCGACGACGGAGGCATTTTCAATAGGCTGCGCGGTAATATCCGCACACATGAGTTCAATTTCAACCGAGCCATCATCAAGGGCGAGATAATGCCCAGCTTGTTCAATCATCGCGGCTGAATTATCAATGCCGATAATCTTACAGCCCTGCGCTTTCACCCCGTGGCGCATAGCCAAGGTTACGGCTCCTAGCGAGCAACCAAGATCATACAGGTTAGTATGATCGCGAGCATACTCTCCGGCAATCACTGCCGACATAGCCACGGTTTCCGCGTAACCAGGGACAGAACGCTTAATCATATCGGGGAAAACCCGTGCAACGGCGCTATCGAAGGTGAACTGCCCTGCTAACTGTTGGCCAGCACTGTCGGCAAATAGTTCGTCGGCGGAGCTTAATGAATCATTATTTTTTAGGCTGGAAGGCTTGTCTGTCATGCTGATAGATATCATCTGGATATTGAGAAGGTATTCTAATCCCTCTATTCTAACGTATCGGACTAACGGCTGGCTATTTCTTGTGTCCGACTATTTATTCAAGCGCTTTTTTCTTGCTCGGTTTCGCTGGGGCTAATCCCATATCATCTAGGCGTAATAGTATTTCGTACTTTTGCGAACGGGCTACTTCTTGCCAATGCACATCCTGTTGGGCTCCAATGATTGCATAAATCGAATTCAAGCCCGTACCTTTTACCTTTAGCTTTAAATCCGCATATAGCTGAAAGGGATCCACTTGCATAAATTGCTCTACGGATTCAATGCCTACTTGAGCCAAAATTTCTTCACTCTTCGGGCCAAACCCCTTTAAATCACGCAGTCTGGACAAGACGAACTTCCTCAAAGTGATTATTTAAATGCAGCACATGGGCTAAGGCATATTCTTGCTTACTCAATTGCCCATAGGCAAAATGCGGCTGTAAGCTACCTTGAAATTGATCAAACCGAATTAAAGATTTTTTCAGCCTAGCTAGCCCCTGATACGGATCTTGAGACGCTAAAATGTTCTTTGCTCCGGGTATATCTTCTGCCAAGCCATGGGTCATCTTTCCCCACAGAGCAAATCCTTGAAACGCTAATGCACCGATTGTTTGTTTAAAAAAATCAGACTTATGCTGTGGATAACCATCAATGGAAAATTCAATACTTTGTGCCGTATGACTAAATATCTGCCCAAGGTCCCACTGACCTTCAGTGACCAAACTTTCGACCTGTAATGAATCTAAAAAAGACAGTAAGCGCTTAATATCCAAAGGCTGATTTTTAATATCTTGAGCGAGGATGTCTCCACTAACTCGAGGAACCTGTAGTGCCATGACAGACATTAAGGATAGTGATAAAAACTCACGACGTTTCATTTGCGCTCTCCATGCTATTACTAATTTCCATGCTAGTTTCCGTGCTAATTTTACTCTCTGCCCTCGATTGAGGAATTTTCTTTTTGATCCTCACCCCTAGCTCGACAAATTGATTGGCCGTATTCACTAAATTCCCTCGCCCAAGGGCCAGTGAAGAGTAGGTTTCATCATAGGTTTTTTGCGCGCTATTAAGTTGCGTACCGAGCTTATCCATTTTTTCAACCACGATGCGCAAACGGTCATAAACCTTACCCGCTTGCTCGGCAAGTTCATCCGCGCTACGTCCGCGACGCTCAATTGCCCATAAGCTTTCTACTGTGCGTAAGCTGGCTAATAACGTCGTCGGCGTTACTACGACAATGCGTTGGTCAAAGGCATCCATAAAGAGTTTTTCATCATGCTGAAACGCGGCGATAAAGGCCGGTTCTATTGGCATAAACATGAAAACAAAATCGGGTGAGTGTAAGTTAGGTAATTGCTGGTACGCTTTCGCTGCCAAGCCTCTAATGTGATTGCGAATAGCATCAATATGCTGCTTTAAAAATTGCTCGCGCTTAGCATCATCATCCGTATTAACGTAGTCGTTATAGGCGTTCAAAGAAACCTTAGCATCGACTATGATGTGCTTTCCTTCAGGCAAGTTAATAATCACATCTGGGCGGTAATTTTGCCCATCATCGGCTTTATGATTTTGTTCACGAACGTACTCTTCACCTAAACGTAATCCAGAGCGTTCTAGTACTGTTTCTAAAACCAGCTCACCCCAATTGCCTTGGGTTTTTTTATCGCCTCGCAATGCTTTACTTAATGCACTGGCTTCAGCGGTTATATTTTGATTCAAGCGGTAAAGCTCGTTGATTTGAGCTTTTAGGGCAGCGCGGTCTTTTGCATCATGCAGATAAACGTCTTCAACTTTTTTCCGTAGCCCTTCTAACTGATCCTTAAATGGATGCAATATGGCATCAAGGCCTTGCTTATTTTGCTGTTGTTTTTCGTTGAAAATTTTATGCGATAGATTTTCAAAACTCTGCTGCTGCTGACGCTGCTGCTGATTAAAGAGTTGCTGGTCTTGCTGACGTAATTCTTGATAGTGTTGCTGTTGGCTTTGCATTTTCTGCTTGAGTAAAGCGTTCTCAACCTGTAATTGCTGACTCGTGCTCTCTGCCGTCTTTTCTCCTAGTCTTTTACCGATTAATAGGCTACCAAAGCAGCAGCCTATTAACAGCAATGAAAAGAATACTAGCATCATCCATGGCTCAAAAATCAAAGACTCCACCTAATATTCCTTTTCACTATCCGTTTAATAATTCGCCGTTTTATAATTCGCTATTATGCTGATCTTATTCTTGTGAACCAAGAGCCGTTAATTGTTCAGTCTGGTGCTCAGTGATTAACGGTTTTAATACAGCGCCTAAATCACCCTGCATTATTTCGTCTAATTTATAAAGCGTCAGGTTGATTCTATGATCGGTAACTCGACCTTGTGAATAATTATAAGTGCGAATTCGCTCTGAGCGATCGCCACTACCGACTAAGCTTTTACGTTCTGCTGCTTGTTCCGCTTGCTGTTTTTGCAATACCGCATCGTTAATTCGGCTGGCAAGAACCGTCATCGCCTTAGCACGGTTTTTATGCTGCGAGCGTTCATCCTGACACTCAACCACAAACCCCGTAGGTAGGTGCGTTAAGCGAATCGCAGAATCCGTTTTGTTAACGTGCTGACCACCAGAGCCTGAAGCACGGAAAGTATCAACCCGTAAGTCAGCTTTCTTAATTTCAATAGCGTCTTCGCCTTCAACTTCTGGCATGACGACTACTGTACAAGCAGAAGTATGAACTCGGCCCTGAGATTCTGTTTCAGGCACGCGCTGCACACGATGAGCACCGGACTCAAACTTTAATTGTGAATAAACATCAGTGCCCGAGATACGCGCAATGATTTCTTTATAACCACCGTGATCACCGCTATTGGTACTTAATATTTCAACGCGAAAGCCCTGAGTTTCAGCATAGCGAGAATACATACGATATAAATCACCAGAGAAAATAGCCGCTTCATCACCACCAGTACCCGCACGCACCTCTAAAATAATATTGCGGCCATCGTTAGGGTCTTTTGGTAATAATAGAACTTGTAACTCATCTTCTAAGCGCGCAAGAGTCGCTTTCGCCGATTTGAATTCTTCCTGACCCATTTCACGCATCTCAGGGTCTTCGTCTTTTAATAGCGCCTCGGCTTCAACCAAGTCATCTTGCGCTTGAGTAAATGCTTCATAAGCGTGAACAACCGGCTCAAGTTCAGCATATTCTTTCGATAGCGTGCGATATTTATCCTGATTGGAGATAATTTCATTATCGCCTAACAAGTGGCCGATCTCTTCGTAACGCTCACTCAAATATTGTAATTTATGAACTAAAGATTGTTTCATTCTGCTTTATTCTTCTCTTTTATCTCAGTAGCACGGGGTTCTGCATCACTTGAGAGTTGAAATAATTCTTGTACCCAATCCATAACTTCAAGCTGGCCTTCGGCCCCTGCTTGTCTCATCTGCTTGGTCGGAGTGTGTAATATTTTATTGGTATAAGTATGCGCAAACTGCTGCAATACTTTCGCGGGGTCATCACCGTTTGCCAGCTGTTTACGTGCTTTAACTAAACACTCATCGCGTAGCTCTTCGACATGGCTGCGCAACGAGGTTACCGTTGAGACAACATCGAGTGAGCGCAATTCTCGCATAAAACGCTCAACACCCGAAACAATAAGCTGTTCAGCTTGTTTTGCGGCATCTTGACGGGACTTCACATTTTCTTCAATGATGTCTTTTAAATCATCCACTGTATAAAGGAAGACATCGTTTAAATCACCCACTTCTTCTTCTATATCTCGTGGTACGGCGATATCTACCATAAACATCGGCGCATGGCGGCGTTTTTTTAGCGCGCGCTCGACTGTTCCCTTACCTAATATCGGCAATGGGCTAGCAGTAGAAGAGATAACGATATCTGCCCGTGGTAACTCTTGCGCAATATCCTCAAGCAGCACGGCTTCAGCGTGAAATTGTTCCGCTAGTTTCTGCGCTCGCGCTAACGTACGGTTAGCAACGATAATTTGTTTGATACCCGCATCTTTTAAATGTTTAGCAACCAGATCAATAGTCTCGCCTGCACCAATTAGTAATGCGGTACTTTTACTGAAGTCTGTGAAGATGTGTTTCGCCATACTGACGGCAGCAAAAGCAACCGATACGGGGTTTTGGCCAATGGCGGTATTGGTACGAACTTCTTTTGCGACGGTGAAAGTTTGACGAAATAAGCGCCCAAGATCACTACCTGCGGTGCCTGCTTGCTGAGAAACAGCATAGGCTGATTTAAATTGACCTAGAATTTGTGGCTCACCCAGCACTAATGAATCCAAGCCACTCGCAACCCTCATCATATGCTGGACGGCATCTGAATCATGATGGATATAGGAAGAATCTAATAATACTTGTTCATCAACATCATGATGACCACTGAGCCAGGAAAGTATCGAACTTCCGGTTATTTCTTCGGCGTTATCAAGCTCATTATTATAGGAACAGTATATTTCAGTTCGATTGCAGGTCGAAAGAATCGACACTTCAGTCACTGCCGCTAAAGATTGCAACACCTGCTGGAGCACGTCCGGCATGGTTGCAGGATCAAACGAAACCTTCTCACGTACAGCTACAGGAGCCGTCTTGTGATTTATGCCGAGCGCTATGATACCCATTTGAGACTAGATCTGACCTTAAATATGATGCTAATTAACTAAAGAATCACAGTATAACGGGAAATA
>Ga0209396_1002853_pt1 | contig 17860 bp, 14 predicted proteins | sample GOMGulsemesocosm_6_FD_184638 | JGI IMG/M metagenome (GOLD analysis project Ga0209396, IMG submission 184638) | Methane-oxidizing microbial communities from mesocosms in the Gulf of Mexico - GOM8C Gulf of Mexico (SPAdes) (version 2) | ecosystem: Environmental > Aquatic > Marine > Cold seeps...
CGTAACGTCCAAATTTGATAAAGTCCGACGTGATTAAGGCTGTTTCTTCTAAGAATGGGTCCATATCAGTTAACTCATCAGGAAGATCATCTAAAGAAGTAACTGCTTTTTTGTCTAACCTAGCTAGCCTTTTATTAACTCGAACAAGAGAAAGCTTTTCGTTTTTATCTCTTTGTGCAATACGACTCGCTTCAATCAGAGAAATCGTTTTACGATCATTCTCTTTTTTATAACGTGCAATATCTTCGAAAACATAATTAAACTCTGGTTCAACAATAATGCGATCATCATGCTGTTTTTGCAAAAATTTTATAGCAGGGGCTAAATTTGCCATCGAGGTATATTTTGCATTTCTAATGCTGTCCCAAGGAAGTGCATTATCTTCTTGTGACTCGCCCCACTCTGCTGGATCGATTGCTGATGGGAAAGAGATATCTGGAATTACACCTTTATGCTGTGTACTACCACCATTAATACGATAAAACTTTGCAATAGTATATTGAATGCTACCTAAACTATTTTCGTATAAATCGTAGTTTCTTCCTAAGCCTCTGTGTTGCTGAACGGTACCTTTGCCAAAAGTTTGCTCACCAATAACAACTGCACGACCGTAATCTTGCATCGCAGCTGCGAATATCTCTGACGCTGAAGCACTGTATCTATCAACTAAAATTGTTAATGGGCCGTCGTAATAAGTAACGCCATCAACATCTTTTTGTTGCTCTACGCGTCCATTTAGATTATGGATTTGTACAACTGGTCCTTGGTCAAAAAACAAACCAGACAATTGTGTTGCTTCATATAATGAACCACCGCCATTTTGTCTTAAGTCGATGATAATTCCATCAACATTTTGTTCTTTTAATTTTGCCAGTTCTTTTTTGACATCGCCTGATAAATTATTGTAAAAACCAGGTATGTCGATCACCCCAATTTTAGTATCTATTTCTGAGTAACTTGGTTTGAATACTTCAGATTTAGCAGCTCTGTCTTCTAAACGAATTTTGTCACGTGTAATATCAACGATTAAAGGTTTACCGTGTGTATCAGCACCTTTTAAATACTGTAGGCGAACTAAGGTACCTTTTGGTCCTTTTATTAACTCTACAACATCATCTAATCGCCAACCAATGACATCAACAAAGTCTTCTTTGCCTTGAGCAACACCAATGATGCGATCATTTGATTTTATCTTTTCAGATTTGTCTGCCGGACCACCTGGTACTAAAGATCGGATGACAGTATAATCTTCGTCATACCCAAGCACAGCGCCGATACCTTCTAGTTCTAAATCCATATCCATTTTGAACTGTTCAGCTCGACGTGGAGAAAGATAAGATGTATGCGCTTCAATACTGCGAGCAAATGCATTCATTGCAATTTGAAAAGCATCTTCGCTATTGGTTTGAACTAATCTTTTTAATGTGTAGCTGTAACGTTTAGTCAGTATATCTTTAATGTCAGGCCATTCTTTGCCTGTCATTTTTAAGCGTAGTGCGTCATATTTAACTCTTTGACGCCAAATCTCATTAAGCTCAGCTTGGGTAGTTGCCCATTCAGCTTCTTCTCGATCAAATTTATACTCGTCTTCTTTATCAAATTTCATTTCTTTATCTAATAAAGAAATAGAATACTGATAACTATCAAAACGACGTTTCATGCTGACATTAAAAATATCAAAGGCAAAATCTAATTTACCTGTACTTAATGCGTTATCAACTAAAAAACGATATTGCTCAAAACTATCAATATCGGATTTTAGAAACATGCGTTTTCCAAAATCTAAAGACTCTAGATAACGATCAAATATTTTTGTGGAAAGCTCATCATTTAAATCAATGAGCTTATAATGGGCGCGAGTAAAAAAATTGGTCACCCTTTTGCTAGCGGTACTATGTTGAGATTCTTGTTTTAAAACAGGTAAATCTTCTAATGTAATCGTTTCTACTTTAGCGAACGCATTTGCTGCAATAAATGCAGCTGCAAGAGGAATGAGGTTAAATTTTTTACTCATAGACCATCTCCTTAGATTGTGTATAGACTTTCAGCCTTAGTCTTCACTAGCATTCCGGTAACAATTACCACATGAATATCATCTTTATTGATTTCAGTGATAGTTCCGTTCACTAATGTCTGGCCTAGCTTTACTTTAACTTTAGCATTTAATTTAATTTGTTCAGCAGTTAATGCAACTATTTTTCCAGAACGACGAGGCGCATTTTCGTTCTTAGGCTTAGCAACCGCTGGTTTAGTTCCTTTATCTGCAGATTTATTTCTTGCACCTGGCTTGAATGACTTTTTAGCAGCATCGTTACGAGGGCGCTGTTGCTTCTTACGCTTTGCAAACTTAGCACGACTTTCTTCTAGTGCTTTAGCTGCATGATCGATATGTTCTTGCTCTACTTTCTCGCAATCATTACCGTCAAGATCAATTCTGAATTCAACTTTACTTACCGCTTCAAGGTAACGCCAATGTGAAGTATATTTACGTAATGCTTGACGAATTTGAGTTTTACTTACGTTATCATTACCTTCAATTCTTTGAGCGATATCTTTAAAAATACCTACTTTAAGAGGTTTAATACCGTCTTTTTCTTTAAAACAAACTGAGAATTCTTTGTATAGAAAGGCAAGAACAGCATTGATATCTTTTAATTTATCAGGGTTTTCTTGCACAACTTCAGTCTTTGGTTGTTCAACTTCAGTTTTAGTTTGTTCAATATCAGTAACGTCTTGTTTGATATCAGTGATTTCTTGATTGCCAGTGGTACTCATTTTCTAAACCTTTTTATTCCATCTGCTCATCTAACGATGTCAGGACATGTTGATTAACCCAGTCGATCAACTCTTCGAAGTCAGTATCTAAAATAGCGGTATCGCCACGAAGATGTTGCCAAATACTATTAATTATATCTTCTATTTTGTCACATGATAAATCATCTGGTAGCTGACCCCAAGCGATGTGGATCAACTCATTTAGATTTTCTGCAACTAATTCTTCTTTTCCTTCCCAATCACCAACATCGCAATCAGAAACTAGAAAATCTTGAACATTCATTAAATCTTTCATTACACTTGAGTCTCAAATTGACGTATCAGTGTTTCTAAGCCTGCTTTATCTTGTTCATCAAAACGTGAAAGAGAAGGACTATCTATATCTAAAACAGCAAATATTTTACCATTTTTAATGATAGGAACAACTATTTCAGAATTTGATGCAGCATCACAAGCAATATGTCCTGCAAATGCATGTACATCATCAACTAATTGCGTTTCTTTTAATGACGCAGCAGTGCCACATACACCCTTACCTACAGGAATACGTATACAAGCTGGACTGCCTTGAAAAGGCCCTAAAACTAACTGTTCTGGATTATCAATAAGATAAAATCCTGCCCAATTAATATCTTCTAAAGACATGAATAACAGCGCACTTAAGTTTGCCATATTTGCAATGACATTAGGCTCACCTTCAGTAAGTGATTTTGCTTGTTCAGTTAAAGTCTGATAGAAAGCTTGTTTACTCATTTTTATAAACTAATTACTTTTTAGAACACAATAATAAGCAAAGGTACTCTTTGTAGGCCTTAAATGAAACCTTTATCCACCAAAAAAACCACTTAAAGTGTAAAAAACAAATTACTTGTTTAGATTATAAACAAGCAAGTGGATATAATCTCAAAAATGATTAATTTGTGAGCCGACGTAAACAGTTTAAAAAGATGCCTGCAGATGATAATGCCATTAAAGTGTTAACAAGAAATATCATGCCGCCACTGGCACTAAATATAAATGAAAATAAGGCACCGCCTAGCAAAGCAATCGTTAAAATTGCCCAGTAAGTTATTTTATTTAATTTATAAAGAAGTAGATATCCGGGTACTACAAAACAGCCCATTGTTAAACCAACAATATGTGCATTTGAAATTGCAGTCATCAAAATAGTAAAGAATATTTGGCTTGTTGCATTTTCTAATGTAAATACGTAATAAAGGCCAATTAAAATGCCAATCAATAACGGGGAGAACAAGGAGTATATAACACTCTTAATGATTGCTGAGTTTTGATTGCTCTTATGTTTTGACTGTTTATTAACATCATTTATTATTTGTGAGTTCATAGATAACCTATTTATTTTTTATTATATAAATAGTGTTGATCATTTCAGCACACAAACCAAATAAGACAAAAGTCTATAAAAACAGCTTGCAGAAATATTTACTTTAAATTTATGCCACACATTGGATGTATTATTGATACTGTTTATCCCATGATCATATCAATTACCACTGCATTGAATTTAAACGATATGCTTATCATAAAAGCAAAAATATACAACAAAGCTATAATTTAATTGAATCGTATAGAAAAGGTTTGATTATGAAATTAAATATGTGTGTTGTTTTATATTTTTTTATAATGCTATTTAGCTGTAAAACGTTTGCAGAAGACCTACTTGTTTCAAAAGCATGTCCAGTTCTACATAAAAATACAAATATCGGCATACTCGCCTTTTCAATACCTTGGTTTCATAATGGAGGTAGTCATGCTACTTATACAGCAAAGGATAATGACACAGGTATTGGCATTGAAATTCATTTTTTATCCAACAAGCATGGTCTATTAACAAAATCAAAAAATAAGTTATGTGATAAATATCGTATGCTGCAATTTAGAGATACAAGTGCAAGATTAGTTAACAATGAAAAAAAAGTGCAATTAGATATCCCAAGTAACAGTTTAGAGCCATTTTATGATGCTCCTCCACTTGAATTCGGCCACGGTATGCATCAAACCCCAAAAGATTCCGATGATAAACCTTGGCAAAATAGAATTATGCGAGCATCAACTGTCGGAATTTATGATACGCCATTTGTATCTGATAATTATGGGATTGAAGGTAATGATATTATAGTTAAATTTGAAACCTGTGTCGTTTGCCAAAAGACTGATGAAGTTGATCAAATTCTTTCATGTGGTACGTGGGGGTTTAATCGAGAATACATGGGCGGCATGACGGCCTGGTCAGAGCCTGAAACTTATCCAATTAAATGTATAAACCAACCAAAAAAAGAGCACCTTAAAGTGCTCAAAAATGCTAAATTCTCAGCCTATAGCCACCTAATTAATACACAGTAATTTTATAGAGATACTCTTTCTGTATATAATTTACTTAAAGCCAGTTCAATTGAAAGACTATCATCTTGCTTCATATAATAGGTAACGGTTCTCATCACAAAATCTACATTTTGTTTATGCTCTTTAGCAAAGGTTTTACATAGCTTTTTAAGTTGTTTATCAAATAAACTTTTATCCATTTTAGTATGGTAAGATTCAATCGCTGCTTCAAAGCTATTTTCATGTTCAGAAAATAAATCTTTAAGTTTTGCTTTAGGAACACGATATTGCGTACTTGCAAATTCTAGCGCATCTCTAAAATCAGTGAACTCATTATCAAACACTGTGATCATGCTAACCGGTATGTTGGCAATTTTAAGTTTTTCACCATCTACTTCAAACTCAAAACCTTGAAACAGGCTTCTTCTTGATGACTCTCGCCCAAGTTCTATTCCGGCTTGTACACACTTTTGTAAGTTGTAATCTAGTTCTTCTGCTTCATCTTCATTCCACATTTGATATACATGAATTGCTTTTTTGTACTTTTTCGCGATTTTACGCTTTGCAATATCAGCTCGTTCTCCTACTAAACCAGATTTTTCTTGTTTTAAAGCAACACAACACTCTTTGCACGCTGGTACCTGATAAAAGTCAGCTTCGGTTCGTGTTTGTATATAAAAATATGCTTCTTTTTTTGGCGGTGCGTAATCAAACTCCGTTGCGATACATCCACAGTAAAAGCACGTATTAAAATCTTGACCATGTACAGCAATCATTTGCTGATATAGTTCTTGGTTCTCGCTCAATTTAAAAGTCCACTACACTAATGATAAGTTTTGCTGTGATTATGCTTAAATCACAGCATAAGTACATAAATTATTTTTTTGACAATATATAACCTGCTTTTTTATCTTCAATCATAAAGCCTAATTGATTGATCCTATCTCTTAATCTATCTGATGCTGCCCAATCCTTATTTTCTCTCGCGCTTTGCCTTAGTTGTGCTATTTCATTTACCTCTGTTGTAAACTCAAATTTTGTTTTATATATCTTATCTAATGAAAGGCCTAATACTTTATCAAACAACAAAGCCGTTGCTTTTTTGTCATCATCGCTTAAGTCACTTTTAATGACAGACCATAAAACAGTTAATGCCTGAGGCATATTTAAGTCGTTATTTACTTTAGCAATAAATTCATTTAAAAATTCGTCATCAACAGCACCACCTGAAGGATAACTATGAATCGCACTTTTAAGTCGTGTTAATGCAATATTTGCTCCCTCTAACGCATCCCAATTAAAATTTAACTGGCTACGATAATGACTTGTTAAGGACAAATATCGATAAGCTAAAGGATCAATGTTTTTTTCAGATATTTCTTTTAACAGTAGAGACTTACCAGATTTTGAAATTTTTTCTTTGTTCAATTTTAGAAAGTAACCATGCATCCAGAAGTTTGCCGGATTTTTGCCATGACGAGCTTGACATTGAGAGATTTCATTTGAGTGATGAACTGGTATATGATCTTCTCCACCTACATGAATATCAAATACTGGCCCTAAATACTTTTCGCTCATTGCTGAACATTCAATATGCCAACCTGGAAAGCCAACTCCCCAAGGACTATCCCACTCCATTTGCCTAGTTTCATTTCTATCTAACTTTTGATTACTAAATTTCCACAATGCAAAATCAGTTACAGATTTTTTATCTGCTAAATCAACTCTTGAACCAGCTTGGAGTCCTTCAATATCTAATTTTGCTAATTCACCGTATTTGAAGTTATGAGCTGCTAATTTTTGCGTATTAAAATAAATGCCATCTGATGTATTGTAGGTAAAACCTTTTTTTTCTATTTCTAAAATATATTCAATTTGTTCTCGAATATGCTCAGTTGCCCGACAAATTATTTTTGGACGTTTAATATTTAATCTATCTGTATCTTCAAGAAAAGCATTTTCAAAATACAGTGCGATTTCCCATGCACTCTTATTTTGCTTTCTAGCCCCCTTTTCCATTTTATCTTCACCAGTATCACCATCAGATACTAAATGACCGACATCAGTAATATTCATCACATGATTGACATCGTAATTATTGATCTCTAATGCTCTTCTGAGGATATCAGTAAAGATATAAGTCCTTAAGTTACCAATGTGGGCATAATCATAAACAGTCGGGCCACAGGCATATAAACCAACAGTTTTATTATCAATCGCCTTAAAAGGTCGAACTTTTCGTTCAAATGTATCGAATAAGGCTAATTCTGGTATTTTTTTTTCCATAAATTTCTCTTTAAATTGTTTTTATCAGGCATAAAAAAAGGCCATTGATTCCTCAACGGCCTTTTAAAAAATTAATTTTAACGTTAGATACTAAAAAGTGGCCGCAGTAATTTACAACAGCAGCACGTTTGAAGGTTTTTATTTATTAGATGTTTAGTATTTAAGTTCATATTTCGATACTAACATGAAAAATTGAAGATGCAATAACTGAAATCATAGATGGTATAATATTGTTAGCGGTTGGATTAAGAGAAAATAAAAGCCCTTTCTTCTCCAAAGGGCTTTAAATAAAAGTCGGGGACTTTTTGATTTGTAATCTTACATACCTATAGATTAGGCTATTCAAATTTAAAAAGTGTGAGCTAGGTCACAAAATTGAAATTAACTCAAAAATTTGTTTATTTAATCTCATTAGCTAAATCATATTTGCCATACCATAATTGAATAAAATATAGACTTATTATTGGTAATAAATTGGAACAAAATCGATTTTCTGTTTCTGAAAAACAAATAGATGACTTTTTAGTATTTTGTCATCGGAAAAAATATCCCGCTAAATCATCAATTGTAACGACGGGTGAAGTAAGCCAATCTTTATTTTATCTTATCGAAGGTGCAGCAAGTGTTATAGCACAAGATAAAGATGGTCATGAAATAATTGTGGCTTATCTTAATATAGGGCAGTTTTTTGGCGAAATGGGTCTTTTCAACCAAGAAACAACGCGTACTGCGTGTGTGAGGGCGAAAACGCATTGTATAGTAGCTGAAATCTCTTATCATAAATTTAAGTCTGTTATAAATACATTTCCAGATTTAATGTTTTTAATTACATCTCAAATAGCACAAAGACTCTGTAATACAACAGCTAAAGTCAGAGAATTAGCTTTTATGGATGTATCAGGTCGAATAACAAATACCCTGCTACTACTTTGTAAAGAACCTGATGCACTTACTCACCCAGAGGGCATGCAGATAAAAATAACCAGACAAGAAATCGCACATTTAGTTGGTTGCACTCGGGAGGTTGCGGGGCGAGTTTTAAAAAACTTAGAAAGCCAAGGTTTAATCCAAGCTAAAGGAAAAAAAATTGTTGTATATAATAATCGATATTAATAATTAAATTTTAGCTAATTAGACAACAGAAAAGTTGAAAATGCATTAATCTTAATTAACAAGTTTTCCCCCCTGCTCTACTACAGCCATAATGTAAGGAGTCACTTTGAAATTATTACATTACACAGTGCTGATTTTAATGACTTTGATAATCACACAAGAAGTGAAGGCCATAGATAAAATTCATGATAAGTTTAACGCTTCGACAGCCAATAAAATAGACGCTAAAACACTGGCAAATGACTTACAAAGTTACTTGATAATCGATGTACGCTCTCAACTTGAATATGAAGTAATTCATATTCAAGGAGCATATAACATATCGATGTCAAATTTGGGTTTTGAACTAAGAGTGCAACAACTTTGCCAGAGAGAATGTCGTATTGTGACCTATTGTAATGGCAAAGATTGTAAAAAATCTAAACTAGCTGCCAATAGATTAGTAAAAGCCGGTTTTAAATCTGTTCACTATTTCCCTGCAGGGGTTTTAGATTGGGTTAAGATATATCCCAATAAAACGGTACTATTAAAACAGCTTCCTGCGAACTTAAATAACCTTGTTTCTAAACAAGATATGGCTGAACATACCCTAGATCCAAAGGCATTTTTCCTCAAAGTTGAGACCGAAGGTACCGTTTTTGTTGATGTTCGTGATAATTTTCAAAGTCGATTAGACAAGGATAACAATCAATATAAACGCTTAAATAGTGCTCGTCGCATTCCCTTAGGACGTTTTAAACAAGCTATTGAAAATGGTTTTGGAAAAGACAGTACTTTACTGATAGTTGATGCTGTTGGCCGGCAAGTGGTGTGGTTACAATATTATTTAAAATTATTTGGTTATAAAAATTATTATTTTTTGAAAGGTGGTGCTAAAAGTACTAATGATAGCAAATAGGAGAAACTGAGGAAAAAGCTCATAGCTTTAGTTCTATTTATCTTTGGTAATACCAATAAATGATCAATCTGAAAGGTCTAAATATTCAGGCATTAAAAAAGGCCAACTAATTAATAGTGACCTTTTTATTAGATTGAACTAAGTTGCTAGACTACCAACCAGTTTTCTCTGTAAGTGCTTTACCGATCTCAGCAAGTGAGCGTACAGTTTTAACACCAGCAGCTTCTAGAGCAGCAAATTTCTCATCAGCAGTACCTTTACCGCCTGCGATGATTGCACCAGCGTGACCCATGCGCTTACCTTCTGGAGCAGTAACACCAGCAATGTAAGATACAACAGGTTTAGTCACGTTAGCTTTAATGTACTCAGCAGCTTCTTCTTCTGCTGTTCCACCAATTTCACCAATCATTACGATTGCTTCAGTTTGTGGATCTTTTTCGAACATTTCTAAAACGTCGATAAAGTTAGTACCTGGAATTGGATCACCACCAATACCAACACAAGTAGACTGACCAAAACCAGCATCTGTAGTTTGCTTAACAGCTTCATAAGTTAAAGTACCAGAACGTGATACGATACCTACTTTACCAGGCTTATGGATATGACCAGGCATGATACCAATCTTAGTCTCGCCAGGAGTAATAACACCTGGACAGTTAGGACCGATCATACGAACACCAGAAGTATCAAGTTTAACTTTAACGTCAACCATATCTAGTGTAGGGATACCTTCAGTGATACAAACAATTAGCTCGATGCCAGCATCGATAGCTTCTAAGATTGCATCTTTACAGAAAGGAGCTGGTACATAGATTACAGATGCAGTTGCACCTGTTGTTTCTACAGCATCACGAACTGTGTTGAATACTGGAAGACCAAGGTGAGTTTGACCACCTTTACCAGGAGAAACACCACCAACCATTTGTGTACCGTACTCAAGCGCTTGCTCTGAGTGGAAAGTACCTTGGCCGCCAGTGAAACCTTGACAGATTACTTTTGTATCTTTATTAATTAATACAGACATTATTTGCCCTCCGCAGCAGCAACAACTTTTTCAGCAGCATCAGTTAAAGATGCAGCAGCAATGATGTCAACATCAGAGTTTGCTAATACTTCACGACCAGCTTCAGCGTTAGTACCTTCTAAACGTACAACTACAGGTACATTTACACCAACTTCTTTAACTGCACCAATGATACCTTCAGCGATCATGTCACAACGAACGATACCACCAAAGATGTTTACTAAAACAGCTTTAACGTTTTCGTCAGAAAGAATGATTTTAAATGCTTCAGCAACACGTTCTTTAGTAGCGCCGCCACCAACATCTAGGAAGTTAGCTGGCTTACCGCCGTGTAGGTTTACGATGTCCATTGTACCCATCGCTAGGCCTGCACCGTTAACCATACAACCAACATTGCCATCAAGTGCAACGTAGTTTAGTTCCCACTGTGCCGCTTGTGCTTCACGCTCATCTTCTTGAGATGGATCGTGGAACGCACGGATTTTAGGTTGACGGTATAAAGCATTACCATCGATACCAATTTTGCCGTCTAAACAGTGAAGATTACCTTCGTCAGTAATAACTAACGGGTTGATTTCTAATAATGCGAAATCGAAATCTTCAAACATTTTAGCAAGACCCATAAAGATCTTAACAAACTGCTTCATTTGAGTTGGGTTTAAATCTAATTTGAAACCTAATTCACGTGCTTGGTAAGGTTGAGCGCCAACAAGTGGATCAATCTCAGCTTGGTGAATTAATTCAGGAGTCTCTTCAGCAATCTTCTCAATGTCAACACCGCCTTCGGTAGATGCCATGAAAACGATTTTTTGTGAAGCACGGTCAACAACAGCGCCAAGATATAACTCGTTAGCGATGTCAGTACAGCTTTCAACTAAGATTTTAGCTACTGGCTGACCATTTTCATCAGTTTGGTAAGTAACTAAGTTCTTACCTAACCAATGCTGTGCGAAATCTTTAATTTCTTCTTTAGTCTTAACTAGCTTAACACCGCCAGCTTTACCACGACCACCCGCGTGTACCTGAGTTTTAACAACCCACATATCACCGCCGATTTTATCTGCCGCTTCAGCAGCTTCTTGAGGAGTATCACAAGCGAAACCCTCAGATACTGGTAAACCATATTCGGCAAAAAGTTGTTTTGCCTGGTACTCATGCAAATTCATGATGCTTTATCCAATTTTTTAGTGCTAATCAAGCTGAATTTTTATTCAGCTTCCCAAATTGCGCGGACAGTATAGATCCCCGCACGATACAAAGAAATACCCTGCATCAAGAATTGCCAATAAAATTACAATAGAATTGATATTTATTCGCAAATGCTAATTTTTAATCTAAATCTAAGTTAAAAATTAACCAAAAAAAAGCTGCGACCTAAGTTGCAGCTTAAATATTAATCTAGTTGATTAAACATCCAGTAGAAGACGAGTTGGATCTTCAAGCAATTCTTTAATCGCTACTAAGAAACCAACTGACTCTTTACCATCTATTAATCTATGATCGTAAGATAATGCTAAATACATCATAGGTAAAATTTCAACTTTACCGTTAACAGCCATAGGACGGTCTTGGATTTTATGCATTCCAAGAATCGCAGCTTGTGGTAAGTTTAAGATAGGTGTTGAAAGTAATGATCCAAATACACCACCATTTGTGATAGTGAAGTTACCACCTGTCATATCTTCGATAGTTAATTTACCATCACGACCTTTAAGTGCTAATGAACGGATATTCTTTTCAATTTCTGCACAAGACATTTTATCACAATCACGTAATACAGGTGTTACTAGACCACGTGGTGTAGATACTGCAATGCTCATATCAAAGAAATTATGATATACGATATCATCGCCATCAATTGATGCATTAACTGCAGGGAAACGCTTAAGTGCTTCAGTTACAGCTTTAACATAAAAAGACATAAATCCTAAACGGATATCATGACGTTTTTCGAATGCATCTTTGTACTGCTTACGAAGGTCCATGATAGGCTTCATGTTAACTTCGTTAAATGTTGTTAACATTGCAGTTGAGTTTTTAGCTTCAAGCAAACGTGTCGCGATTGTTTTACGTAAACGCGTCATTGGTACGCGTTTTTGCGTACGCTCGCCAACAGGTGCTGGAGCGGCAGCTACAGGTGCTGATTTAGCAGCTGGAGCAGGCGCTTTTAAGAAGTTATCAACGTCTTCTTTAGTTACACGGCCATTTTTACCAGTACCATTGATTTTTGAAGCATCAAGGCCTTTTTCAGCGATTAAACGACGTACTGACGGTGTTAACACATCAGAGCTTTCGTCTGAAGCAGCTGCGCTAGCAGGTGCTGCTGACGCTGCAGCAGGAGCTGCACCAGCAAGGATTTTACCGATTAACTGTTCGCCAAGAACTGTATCGCCTTCAGCATGAATGTGCTCGCCCATTACACCATCTTCAGGTGCTACAACTTCAAGAACAACTTTATCAGTTTCAATATCAACTAGATTTTGATCACGTGATACTGCTTCACCAGGCTGAACATGCCAAGTAGCGATTGTTGCATCTGCAACTGATTCTGGAAGTACTGGAACGTTAATATCCACTGGGTTACCTTCTGATGCTGGCGCTGCAGTTGCAGGCGCTTGAGTATTTGCTGGAGTTGCTACAGCGCCTGCTGCACCAACTAATGCGATAAGTTGCTCACCTAATACGGTAGCACCTTCTTCTTGGCTTATTTCTGTTACAACACCATCTTCTGGTGAAACAACTTCAAGCACAACTTTATCTGTTTCGATATCTACTAAGTTCTGATCACGGCTAACAGTATCGCCAACTTTTACATGCCAAGTTGCGATTGTTGCATCTGCTACAGATTCAGGAAGAACTGGAACCTTAATTTCGGTTGTCATCTCTGGTCCTTTATTTATTAATTGTAAGAGCGTCAGCAACTAATGTTGCTTGTTCAATGTCGTGTAAAGATTTAGAGCCACATGCAGGTGCTGCAGAAGCTGGGCGACCAGCATATTCTAAGTATGTATTAGCTGGAATTGCTTGTCTGAAATGATGTTGTGAACAATACCAAGCACCTTGGTTTTGTGGTTCTTCTTGACACCAAACAAAATCTTTAACATGACTATAACGCTTAACGATTGTTTCCATTTCCGCATGAGGGAATGGATATAGCTGTTCCATACGAACAATTGCAATATTGTTTAGCTGTTTTGCACGACGTTCTTGTAATAATTCGTAGTAAACTTTACCACTACAAAATACAACTCGCTCAACATTTTCAGGATTAATATCGTCTATTTCATCAATTACGTTATGGAAAACACCTTCAGATAATTCTTCTAGTGAAGATACTGCTAGAGGATGACGTAAAAGTGATTTTGGTGTCATAACAATAAGAGGACGGCGAAGCGGTCTTACCGTTTGACGACGTAACATTGCATAAACTTGAGCAGGCGTTGATGGTACAACTACTTGCATATTATGATCAGCACATAGTTGTAAGAAACGTTCAAGACGCGCAGATGAATGCTCTGGACCTTGACCTTCATAACCATGAGGTAACATACAAGTTAAACCACATAAACGGCCCCACTTTTGCTCACCTGAACTTAAGAATTGATCAAATACAACTTGTGCGCCATTTGCGAAGTCACCAAACTGTGCTTCCCACATAACTAATGTCGTAGGCTCAGCAGTTGCATAACCATATTCAAAAGCAAGTACTGCAACTTCAGATAAAACTGAATCGTATACTTCAAATTTACCTTGACCTTCACGAATACTTTCTAAAGGTGTAAAAGTAGAACCATCTTTTTGATTATGAACAACAGCATGACGATGGAAGAATGTACCACGACCAGAGTCTTGGCCAGTCATACGAATATCAGTGCCATCATTAACTATCGACGCATATGCTAAGTTTTCAGCCATGCCCCAATCTAATGGTTTTTCGCCGGTAGCCATAAGTTTACGATCGCCGTAAATTTTTGCTACTCGTGATTGTGCTTTATGCTCATCAGGATATTTTGAGATGGTATCAGCTAGTTCTTTAAGTTTTTCAACAGATAAACTCGCATCATAATCTACATCCCAGTCATGACCAACAAAGCTACTCCAATCTGATGAGTGTGATGTTTCTGGAAGTTTTTCTTCAACAACACATTTTCCCGCATCTAAACTATTGCGGTAATCATTGGCAATTTTCTTTGATTCTTCAAGAGAAATCACATTTTCAGCATTAAGTTGTTCTGCATATATTTGACGCGGAACTGGGTGCTTTTTAATTTTTTGATACATAATCGGCTGAGTTGCATTTGGCTCATCAGCTTCATTATGGCCATGACGACGATAACAAACTAAGTCAATTACGATGTCACGTTTGAATTTATTTCTGTAATCCAATGCGATTTGCGTTACAAGTGTAACAGCTTCTGGATCATCAGAATTAACATGGAATATTGGTGCTTGTACCATTTTAGCAATATCAGTACAGTATTCTGTTGAACGTACGTCTTCTTGCTTAGAAGTAGTGAAACCAACTTGGTTATTTACCACGATACGAATTGTACCGCCCACACTAAATGCGCGAGTTTGAGATAAATTGAAAGTTTCTTGTACAACACCTTGACCTGCAACTGCAGAATCACCATGTAATGTAATTGGTAAAGCTTTAGAGCCATCTTTACAACCTAAACGGTCAAGACGAGCACGAACAGAACCCATTACTACAGGATTTACGATTTCTAAGTGAGATGGGTTAAATGATAACGCCATATGAACGTTGCCACCTTTGGTAGCAAAGTCACATGAGTAACCCATATGGTATTTAACATCACCAGAACCTAAATTTACTTGTGCTTTACCGGCAAATTCATCAAATAAATCTGATGGATTTTTACCTAACACATTAAGAAGTACGTTTAGTCGGCCACGGTGAGCCATACCTATAACAACTTCTTTTTGCCCGCTTTCGCCAGCACGGTGAACAAGTTCTTTTAACATTGGAACTAACGAATCACCACCTTCAAGTGAGAAACGTTTAGCACCTGGAAACTTAGCACCTAAATATTTTTCAAGACCATCAGCTGCAGTTAACCCTTGAAGGATACGTAGCTTATTTTCTTTAGTGAAGTTGGGTGTAGACTGGACCGACTCAAAACGCTGTTGTAACCAACGCTTTTCTTCTGTCGAAGTGATATGCATATATTCAACACCAATTGAACCACAATAAGTAGTTTTTAGTGCTTTATATAGCTCACCTAAAGGCATGGTTTCTTTGCCGATGGCAAAAGAACCTACATTAAATTCGCGGTCAAGGTCTGATTCTGATAGGTCGTGATGAGAAAGTTCTAACTCACGAATTTTATCTCGTTTCCACAAGTTAAGTGGATCAAGATTGGCACTTTGATGGCCTCTGAATCGGAATGCATTAATCAGTTGAAGTACTTTAACTTGCTTCGCATCACCTGCTCCGCCAGTTGCTACTACAACTTCTTTATGCTTGTTTTTTGCAAGCGTTTCAAATTGTGCTCTGATATCTGAGTGTTTAGCCTCAACATCAACACCATCTACTTTTGGTAAATGGTCGAACACTTCACGCCATTCGTTTGGCACCGAAGTCGCATCATCTAAATACGCTTCATATAGGTCTTCTACATAAGCGACGTTACCGCCATTCATGTGAGACGAATCTAACCATGCCTTCATTACACCTTCGTGCATTTATAAGCCCTTTTCTTCTAGCGCAGAATAGTTAAAACACAAAGATAGCCATAAGATTGATATATGGCCATCTAAATATTGTTAAATCTGGTTACTTAGATAGAACGGTTAAGTAACATAGATTTGATATTACCAATAGCCTTTGTTGGATTAAGGCCTTTTGGACATACACTGACACAGTTCATGATTCCGTGACAACGGAAAACACTAAATGCATCATCAAGATCTGAAAGACGTTCTTCAGTTGCTGTATCGCGTGAATCCACAAGGAAACGATACGCATGAAGAAGACCAGCAGGTCCGATAAACTTGTCTGGGTTCCACCAAAATGATGGACAAGACGTTGAACAACATGCACATAAAATACATTCGTACAATCCATCAAGCTTGTCACGTTCTTCGATACTCTGAAGATGCTCACGTGCTGGAGGATTTGTACCATCGTTGATCAAATAAGGTTTTACTTTTTCGTACTGAGTATAGAATTGCGTCATATCAATTACTAAATCACGTACTACAGGTAAACCAGGAAGTGGACGGATCACGATTGCTTTATTGCCTCTTTTAAGAGCCGTTAAAGGTGTGATACATGCCAATCCGTTTTTACCATTCATGTTAAGACCATCAGAACCACATACACCTTCACGACATGAGCGTCTAAAAGATAAAGTTGGGTCTTGCTCTTTTAACTGGATTAATGCATCCAGTACCATGATATCGCTACCCTCTTCAACTTCAAGAGTGTAATCCTGCATACGCGGTGCTGTGTCCACATCAGGATTATAACGGTAAATTGAAAATGCTAATTTTGCCATCATCTGACTCCTAGTATGTACGTGCTTTAGGTGGGAAAGCTTCACGATGCACTGGTGCCATGTTTACATCACGTTTAGTCATTTCTTCAGTAGAAGGTGTATAGATAGAATGGCATAACCAGTTCTTATCATCACGTTCTGTGAAATCTTGACGGGCATGAGCACCACGAGATTCAGTACGGAAATTAGCAGCTTTAGCTGAACAGAAAGCAGTTTCCATTAAGTTATCTAATTCTAGACACTCAATACGCTGTGTATTAAATTCTGAAGATTTATCATCAAGACGTGCGTGTTGTAAACGCTCACGAATTTCAGTTAACTCTTTCATACCTTGCGCCATAGCATCACCTTCACGGAATACCGAGAAGTTTAATTGCATACATTGCTGTAGGTCTTTTTTGATTTGAACTGGATCTTCGCCTTGACCAGACTTAGATGATTCCCAACGGTTAAAGCGTGCTAATGCAGTCTCAACGTCAGAATCTGCATGATCAGAAGACTGCGTATCATTTAGGTATTTACCTAAGAAGTTACCTGCAGCACGACCAAATACAACTAAATCTAGTAATGAGTTACCACCTAAGCGGTTTGCACCATGTACAGATACACATGCAATCTCACCAACAGCAAATAAACCATCTACAATTGTTTCGTTACCGTTATGATCAATTGATAATGCCTGACCATTAACGTTACAAGGTACACCACCCATTTGGTAGTGACATGTAGGAATTACTGGAATCGGTTCTTTAACAGGATCAACGTGAGCAAATGTACGAGACAAATCACATACACCTGGTAAACGTTTTTCTAGTGTTTCTTTTCCTAAGTGGTCAAGTTTAAGCTTGATATGAGGACCGTATTGAGGATGTTCACAACCACGACCTTCACGGATCTCAG
>Ga0209396_1002863_pt1 | contig 17831 bp, 12 predicted proteins | sample GOMGulsemesocosm_6_FD_184638 | JGI IMG/M metagenome (GOLD analysis project Ga0209396, IMG submission 184638) | Methane-oxidizing microbial communities from mesocosms in the Gulf of Mexico - GOM8C Gulf of Mexico (SPAdes) (version 2) | ecosystem: Environmental > Aquatic > Marine > Cold seeps...
TTAGCGCCAGTGATTTGTTACTACAAACGCCTCACCAACGCCAACAACACATCAATGCGATCAAATTGAGAATTCAAGAATTACATACGCAATTGGGTATCAGTTTCCCTGTGTATGTCATGATTACAAAGTCTGATCTAATCAATGGTTTTAGTGATTTTTTTGCCAATCTTGATCAAGACGATAGAAAGCAAGTATGGGGTACCACCTTTGATCTTCAAGATGCGACTCATCCTTGTCATGTCTTTGATGAAGACTTTGATGGTTTGGTTAAACGTATACAAGAACAAACAATTAACCGAGTCAATAGCGAAAAGTCGGTTGATCGCAGCGCTGCCATCATTGGCTTCTCAAAACAACTTCAGTTATTAAAAACAGAACTGAGTACTTTTTTATCCGATATATTTGAAAATACGCAATATGAAAAAGACGCTATGTTACGCGGTGTTTATTTCACCAGCGGCACGCAAGAAGGTATGCCAATTGACCGCCTAGTAAATCAGCTCGCCTATAATCAGCAACAGAATGTAAATCAAGCCACTGGCAAGAGTTTCTTTATTTCAGATTTACTGATTAAAGTTGCGTTCGCCGAATCATCTTTGGCTGGTATCGATCTTAAATTAGAACAGAGGCTTAATTGGATACGTCGTTTTTCTGCGACGGGTATTGCCATCGCCACACTAGCGATATGCCTTACCTGGACCGGCGGCTATCTATATAGCCAAGAATATATTTCCGATGTTGAAAGCAATATTGACCAGTCCATCGTTCAAGCTCAACAGATTTCACGCTATGAGAGCTCTCCAATTAGCGTATTAAAAGTATTGAATACTCTAAAAACAGCCGCTTTTCCATTGGATGAACTGTTATTAGAAAACGTTAGACAAGAGCAAGCACAAGAATTCATCTCTCCTTGGTATAATAGCTTTGGCTTATCTCAGCACGATAAACTAGTACAACAAGCCAATAATTCTTATACAAGAACTTTAAAATCGGCTTTCTACTCACGCTTAATCCTAGAGCTAGAGAACATATTAACCAAAGGGCAATTACCACTCTCGTTAAAATACATCACATTAAGAACCTACCTCATGCTAGGTTCTGAAGAGCATTATCAAGCTAATGAAGTAATCGCTTTCTTTACCGAAGTCTGGCTTAAGTCACAAAGTGCTAGTCTCACTCAAGCTCAACAATCACAGTTGTTTGAACACATTCATACCCTGTTTGCTAAACGCCCTCTACCAATGCCACTTGCGCTTGATGCAAGACTCATTAATGAAACCCGTGCGAGCTTGCAATCAATAAGTTTTGACGAGCAGATTTATGCTCGTATTAAACAAAAAAACTTTTCTTCACAAAATGGCCTACCTGCTATTAAAGGTTTCTCTCTGTTCAGTGGTGCAGGAAAATCATTATCGGAGTTAGTCTTCATTAGAAAAAGTGGCCGTTCATTATCCGAAGGCTTATCGCCTCTGTATACCAAAGCGGTTTATACACTGCTCATTGCCGGTGGTATTAATGAAGTCGCCGATAGTGTGCTAGGAGAGGCTTGGGTATATGGCGAAGATCACCCTGCCATTCAGCATATGAATCGTGACGCCATTATTGAACAAGTTAAAACCCGCTACTTATACGACTACCGTAAACAGTACCGTGAATTATTAGCCGACATTGACATCATGCCTTTTACTTCTTTCGAAGAAGCTCGTCGAGTGCTTGATGTATTAACTTCCCCCGCCTCTCCCTTCGTGATGTTGCTGAAGTCAATTACCAAGCAAACACAATTAACCAAGCCTAATAGTTTATTAAAAAAAGCAGGTGAGAATGATGCATTACAACAAGCACAAGAAAGTTTGGCCCAATTACTGGGTAATTCAGCAATAAATAGTATCGGCCAACTTTCCTCTCAACGAAAAGATATCGTAACCGAAGAGTTTTCTGAGATTCATGCACTGGTTGATAATGATGGTGACGAAGCTCAAGCGCAAGGTAGTGCTGTTATTATTACCAGCCTTGAAGAACTGAAAAAGATTATCACGGCAATTGCTTTTGAAAATATAGCCGGTGCCGTACCACCAGCGCTTGCTGAGAAAGTCAGCACTGCTGCCACCAGCATTCACTACCTTAGTCAAAACCAGTCCGACTTATACGTTAAGCCCGTATTGCAAAACATTATTAATCGCAGCGTATCTTTATCACAAAGTGGCGTCATTACTCATCTAAATCAAATGTGGAAAGATGAAGTACTGAGTTTTTGTAAAGCGGCGATTGAAGAACGCTACCCGCTAATGCAAGCTTCTAATAGTGATATTATCTTGGATGACTTCTCTCGTTTCTTTGGTTACACAGGCATGATGGACACTTTCTTTAATTCACACTTAAGAAAATACGTCGACATATCTAAATCTCCGTGGAAAGTGCGTTCTTCTAAAATGGCACCCATCGTTATTTCTCAGGCAGCACTAAATACCTTCGAAATGGCCGATCACATTAAGCGTGGATTTTTCCAACATGGAAGTCCTGAAGCGGGAATTGATTACGCATTACGCCCCAACAGCATGAGTGCAGCCATTAGCCAAGCAAACTTCAATATCAATGGCCAAAAAGAACAGTATTCACACGGCCCCTCAATTACTCGCAAAATGTCTTGGCCTGGTCCAGAAGCGAACTATGGAGTGAAAATAACGACTCTTCATACCGATGGCTCTAGTAGCCGCATTACAGAATCGGGGGTATGGGCATGGATGAAAGTACTTAACAAAGTATCGCTGCAGCCTACTCTGAAGCCAGAAAAATATAACTTAATGCTGAATAGTAATGGCTATGAAGTACGTTACGACCTAATTGCAGGTACCAGTAACAACCCCTTTGCATTATTGAAACAGCTTAAGTTTAGCTGTCCAACCAGAATATAACGGAATTGATATGAGTACTTTAGGTTTTTTTGGCAAGATTCCTTTGACCGGTGATTTTATACACCGTCGAATGAGCAGCGTTTTTATGAATCGCTGGGATGATTGGCTAAAAATTAATATTCTTCACAGCCAAAATACACTAGGTGAACGCTGGTTACCTGTTTATAGCCAAAGTCCAATGTGGCGCTTTTGCATTGCACCCGGAATAATCGATGAAAAAGCCTATATTGGTATCATGATTCCGAGTGTCGATTCTGTTGGCCGTTATTTTCCTTTAACCGTCGTGCAAGCAGTGGATATTAAAGCCATCCCTTTTATTTTATCGGCTAAAGCTAATCAGTGGTTTCAACAAATTGAAGACCTATTGCTAGACCTGCTAGAAGGGTATGAACCTGACCTACAAGATTTTGATGCTAAAATTACTGAGCTTCAGGCCGAATGGATCGAAAGCCTACCAAGCATTACCGCTGGTGTAGCCTCGATGGATGGCAGCTATAATTTACAGCTAGAAGCCAGTTCTGCAGACAGCATGAATCATAGTTTATCGTCATTAATGCTGCAGAACTTACTCGATTCAAAAAAATCATTTACTTTCTGGTGGAATGAAGGATCACAAGCCTACCAGCCCAACATTTTATTTTCCGATAAGTTACCAATGAAAGATCATTTCTGTGCTTTATTGGACGGTAGCTGGCAAGAACACCAGTGGATCACTCTGCCCTTTGCTAGCCCTGAGTTAGAAAAGCAACCAGAAGAAGACAAGGTTGATAAATCGTTAACTGATATAATAAGTCCCGCGCTGGATAAAGCGGCGCAGCAAGCTAACTCTATACAGGCTGTTAATAACCACCCTGTTGCTGTCGACTGTATAAGCGATGTAGAAGAAAGCTATTCAGATCTTACCTATGAAGAAGAAAGCTATGTCGAAAACAGTTTTTCTGAAGAAATATTTGAGATAAAAACACTCAACTCCCTCGCGGACCTTAATGTTGATATTGACATAGAAGACATCACTATCACCCCTCCGTTGCCTGCAGCAACTTATCACCGTCCTAAAAACTTTAAACCCATTCCTGAATCATTTGGATTTACCGATCCTGGTAATAGCCGTAAACAAAATGAAGATGCTTTGCTGTTAAAACCTTCTGCAGGGTTATGGGTAATTGCCGATGGCATGGGTGGTCACAGCTTTGGCTCATACGCCAGTCAATTAGTCGTTAACCGTATCGCAGCAACTGATACGGCGGGAACACCTGAGCAAGCTCTGAATAAAATTCAAATGGCGCTGCAAGACGTGAATACTCACTTAGTTGAATATGCTCAGGAAAATGAACAAGGGATTTGTGGCAGCACAGTCATTGGCATGCTACTGAGCAATAATACATGTATTTTCTTTTGGGCTGGAGATAGCCGCCTGTATTTGGTTCGTGACCAACAGATTAGCCAGCTCAGTAAAGACCACAGTGTGGAGCAAGAAAAAATTGATAAAGGCCTAATCAAAAAGGATGATCCAAGTTTTACCGGTAAAAATCTGATTACCCGCGCAGTGGGCGGCGATCATGATTTAGACCTAGAAATTAGTTATCACCAACCTCAGCCTGGGGATCAATTATTCTTATGCTCTGATGGTGTCTATAACGAAATGTCTGAACAAGAAATCGAAGACATTATGAATATGCCTAACAGCGCAAAAGAACGCTGCTTAACGATGAATGAAGAAGTCATCAGTCGTGCAGCAAGAGACAACTTTACTGGCATTATCATCGAACTATAAACAGTTATCGAAGTATCTATAACTGCATAAAAATTGTATTTTTAAAGGAACTAAAAACATGGCTACGATTCAACGTACCGCACTCTTCGGGAAACTTAACCCGGTTATCTTCAAAGCCGCTGAAAGCGCCAGTGTATTTTGCAAGCTTAGAAACAATCCAACCATCGAAATGGCTCATTGGATTCATCAAATATTGCAACTTGAAAATACAGACTTGCGAAAAATCCTAGCGTACTTCGATATTAATAACGCTAAGCTAGCGGAAGAAGTTATTGAGTTCATGGACAAGCTGCCAATTGGCACACGCAACTTAATGAATTTTTCAGCTGATTTTGAAGAAACCATCGAACGTGCTTGGGTACAGTCTTCATTAGCCTTTAACCAAACCCAGATTCGTTCAGGTTATTTAATCATTGGCATGTTGTCTGATAGAAATTTGAAAAATATTTTATTCTCTATCAGCAATGAATTCAGCAAAATCAGTGACGAACAATTATCTGACCAATTCGTAAACATTGTTGAAGGTTCGTGCGAAGATAGCCTTTCTGCCAATGATGGCTTCTCTATTCCTGGTGAAGCCAGCCAAGCTACAGCGCCTCAAATGGGTGGTGGCGAAGCACTAGCACAATATACCGTAGACCTTACTCAACAAGCGAAAGATGGCAAGATCGATCCGATTGTTGGCCGTGACGAAGAAATTCGCCAAATGGTTGATATCCTAATGCGTCGTCGCCAAAACAACCCATTGCTAACGGGTGAAGCGGGTGTTGGTAAAACCGCCGTGGTTGAAGGCTTTGCTCACCGTATTGCATCAGGTGATGTACCACCACCTCTTCGTAATATTAAATTACTGTCATTAGACATTGGCTTATTACAAGCTGGCGCTAGCATGAAGGGTGAATTCGAAAATCGCCTGCGCTCGGTAATTGAAGAAGTACAATCTTCAGAAACCCCAATCATTATGTTCATCGACGAAGCCCACACCTTAATTGGTGCTGGCGGCGCAGCGGGAACTGGCGATGCGGCTAACTTATTGAAGCCTGCTCTAGCCCGTGGTGATCTAAGAACAATCGCTGCCACAACTTGGTCTGAATACAAAAAACACATTGAGAAAGATCCAGCCTTAACGCGCCGTTTCCAGCTTGTACAAATTGAAGAGCCAAGCGAAGAAAAAGCCATTTTAATGATGCGCTCCATGACGACTATGATGGAAAGCCATCACAAGGTACAAGTGCTTGATGAAGCTATTGAGGCCGCCGTTAAGCTGTCTCATCGTTATATTCCAGCACGTCAGCTACCTGATAAGTCTGTGAGTTTATTAGATACTGCAGCGGCTCGTGTTGCCGTTAGCCAATATGCAGTTCCCGCAGAAGTGGATGACTGTCGTAAGCACATTCAAGCACTAGAAACTGAATTAAAAATCATCGCCCGCGAAAGCAGTGTGGGTATTGATAGCTCCCAACGCCGAGATAAAGCACAATCTTCTTTAACCGATGCACAAGAACGTTTAACCGCACTGGAAGAACGCTGGAGCACAGAAAAAGATTTGGTAACAAGCATTTTAGCATTGCGCGCTCAATTACGTGAAGATAACCACAGTGTTGAAGGCACTGGCTCTGAACTAGAACAGCAAGCGGACCTTCAAGTAGAGAGTGAAGCCGAAGAAAATTCAACCGCACTAACGTCGGAAGAACGTGAATCCGTTTTGGCCGAGCTAAAAGAACAACAAGAGAAGCTAGATGAACTTCAACAAGAAAGTCCATTAATCCTACCTTCTGTCGATGCACTAGCGGTAGGTAGTGTTGTACAAGATTGGACCGGTATTCCTGTTGGCCGTATGGTTAAAAACGAACTTGATACCGTGATGAATCTTTCGTCCATTATGGGCGAACGCATCATCGGCCAAGATCACGCCCTTGATGTGATTGCTAAACGTATTCAGACCTCACGCGCTAACTTAGACAACCCAAATAAACCAATCGGTGTTTTCATGCTGGCTGGTACTAGTGGCGTTGGTAAGACAGAAACTGCACTGGCATTAGCAGAAGCGCTTTATGGTGGTGAACAAAACATTATTACCATTAACATGAGTGAGTACCAAGAAGCTCATACGGTTTCTAGCCTTAAAGGCGCACCTCCTGGTTATGTGGGTTATGGTGAAGGCGGTGTATTAACCGAAGCCGTACGTCGTAAACCTTATAGCGTTATTTTATTAGACGAAGTCGAAAAAGCGCACCCAGATGTGCATGAAGTATTCTTCCAAGTATTTGATAAAGGCGTAATGGAAGATGGTGAAGGTCGTACCATCGACTTCAAAAATACCCTTATTCTATTAACCACGAATGCGGGTACCGATTTAATAATGGACGTCTGCAAAGACCCAGACAACATGCCGACCACAGAAGAAATTACTAAGTCGCTACGTCAGCCGTTATTGCGAACCTTCCCGCCTGCCTTATTAGGGCGCTTAGTAACGATCCCATACTACCCGCTTAATGACGACATGCTGAAAGAGATTGCAAAACTGCAGCTGGGTCGCATACAGAAGCGCGTACAAAGTAATCACCAGATGGCACTGACCTATGATCAAGACGTACTCGACCTAATCATTAGTCGCTGCACCGAGCAAGACAGTGGTGGTCGTATGATCGACATGATCTTAACCAATACGGTATTGCCTACTTTAAGTGCTGAATTGATTAATCGTATGATTGCAGAACAGCCCATGACGGCGATTGAGATTAAAGTAGAAGATAATAACTTTATTTATCACTTTGTAGATTGATACTAGGTCTAAAACAAATGAAACAGTTTGATCACTCTCAACCTATGGAAGATATGCAAACCATAGCAGAAGCTCAAACAATGACTCAACAGCAGGTTTCACAACCTGCTGCTCACATTGTTATTGGTAGCATTAAAGACGTATTAGATAATCAGATTATTATTTCATATGAAAGAAATTTAATGCCGCAAATCCAGCCTGCTCTTGCGACTGTCGAAATATCTCAAGCAGATATTTCGCGGCAAGTTGCGTTGCTATTTACCGAACAAGGTCAACCCATTGTTATGGGGTTTATTACTCCGCCCGTTAGCATGGTTAACCCTGAAGTTAAGCCAGAAGTTAAGCCTGCCAATACAATGGAATTTGACGTGGTTAAAAACGGTGAGCATTGCACTCTTCAAGCCAGTAAAAGTATCACACTGCAATGCGGTGATTCATATTTCTCCATGAATAGCCAAGGTGAAATTGCCATTAATGGCGAAAACATTACCACTAAAGCACGAAAGAAAAATAATATTATCGGCGGCACCGTAAATCTAAACTGATTTATGCTGAACTTAAATTATGCTTATTGAAAACAACACATCGCTGCCACTTCAAGCCATTATTGTTCCTAACGAACACGGCAAGCACGAGCTTATTGTCGTGGTAAAAGCGACTTTTAATTCTTTGCAACAATTAAAACTCGCGAGTGAAATGCAAGAAATTCACCTTAAGGATGTTTTTTGGGGAGACCCTCAAAGCAGTAGCCTAAGATACGTCAATGAAATGCACCTAGGAAAACCTGGTACCGATATACTCATGCATGCCCATGCATACGCTCCTAATGGCCAAGCCGTAAAAGAAAGCGACGTATCGATTAGTGTGGCTCAGTATAATCTCAGTCTAAAAGTCTTTGGCGATCGCTCTTGGCAAAGCGGCAGCATAAAACCATTCGTGCGAATTCCCTTGGTATACGAATACGCCTTTGGCGCGCCCATGAATGAATTTAACCCTGTAGGCAGAAGTGAAACCTTACTGGCAAATATTGAAGATCCACAAGTGTTAGTAGAGAACGAAAAATCATCACCTATGCCAACCTGCCCTGGTCCCATTGCCGCACACTGGAAAACACGCTATCCATTAGCAGGAACATTTGACCAGCAGTGGCAAGAAGCACGTATGCCCTATTTACCAGTCGATTATGATCGTCGGTTTAACCATAGCGCTCACCCGCAACTACAAACCCAAGAGCCCTTAAAGGGTGGTGAGAATTATCGTTTACAAGGCGTACACCCTATAGAAGTACTAGAGGGTAAGTTGCCCTTCTGCCCGCTAAAGCTAGAGGTTATTCTGACAGATAAAGTCGATGCCATAGAGATAGCGCTCAAATACGATACTGTTCATTTTGAGCCCGATAGTGATCAAGTACATATTTCATGGCGTGCCAACCATGTGTGTTTAAACAATGCTAAAGATGTCATTAGCATAAACATGGATTTTAAATAATATGCCAATGAATTATCTAACCTCGAATAACATATACATTGCCGACTTAGAAATATGTACCCCTCTAAGTAATAACGTTGCTGATTTATCGGAAAAAATTCAAGCCAATGACAATGAGTTCTGCCTATCGAATTATTATGGTCACCTAGGCCAAGAAATCACCATGTCGCTCTGCGATACACAGGGTTTCAACAAGCTCGACCCTAAAATTAATATAAACCGCTGCCATAGGGATAAAAATCTTATACAAATGGCCGAACAAGCACTAATTCCACTACTAAGTCGGTTTAAACAATACAGTCCAAATTTAGCACCCTTTATTCTTGCATTGGCTGAACAAACTCCAAGTCATAAATCATTCGCCCCTGAGTTATTAGCGCAATCAATTAGACAGCATCTAGGTGAGCAGGCAGGCATGATTCATTGGAATCAATTCATGCCTGTTACAATCGGCCGTGCAGGCGTACTTGCAACACTTAACTTAGCGCAAAAGTTATTTCAACAAAATACGGGCATTGAATTAGTGATTATTGGTGGCCTAGATAGTTATCGCCATTCTGCTGTATTGCAAGGTTTAAGCAAACAACAGCGCATTGCCATGACAGGATGCAGTGGTTTTATTGCCGGTGAAGGCGCTGGTTTCATAGCCATCACTAATAATAAGAAATATGCACTTAAGGCCAATAAAGGCTATGTGTGTATTCACCCGCCCGGTTTAGCAGTCGAGCAAGGTTACATAGGCAGCCAAGATCCTAATATAGGGCAAGGCCTGACAAGTGCTATAAAAACAGCGTTGGATAATTCTCCGGAGCTTCCAGTCAACCAGATATACAGTTCGATGAATGGTGAGGCCATCTGGTTCGAAGAGCATGTCGCAAGTACTCTACGACATAGGCATCAGTTAGGCGAAAACATTGCAGAGAAAACCACCTCAAGCGCGTACAATATTGGCGATATTGGCTCTGCTTCTGGTGCGCTCTCAATTGCACTATCAGCACATGCATTATTTACAGATGGATTGCCACAACGCCACTTAATTACAACAAGCTCAGATAAAAGCCAACGTAGCGCTGTTTGCTTAAGTTTTGAGCCAGCGCAATAGCACAATGAAATTCAAAGTGAATGGGAACATGCATACAACGAACAGGATGATCGATTAAAATGGCTAAAAATAATGTTTTAGTAAACGGGCTAAGTGCTGTCACTGCAGGAAGTAGTGGCATACTTATGACCAGCCCAGATGTATGCAATACAACCTGTGGTCCTGCGACAGTCCCAATTCCCTACCCTAACATTGCCGAAAGCAAAGACTTAGCTGACGGCTCTACCAGCGTTATGATAGAAGGTAACCCGGTATGTTTAGAATCATCAACCTTTGCTAAATCGACTGGTGATGAAGGCGGTGATAAGAAAGGCATAGCCTCTGGAGTCATTCAAGACGAGGCTAAGCCTGGGCTTTTCTCTCCAACTGTTTTTATCGAAGGTAAAGCTATTGTTCGTAATACCGATATTTTTACCAGCAACAAAATGAATACTCCGCCAGCACCTGTGCAACAAGCACAAGTTGGCCCTGGAGTTGGTACCATTCCAGACCACGAATTACTACAGCGCCCCTATCAGCGAGTTGAATTACCTCTTGAAACTTTTGGTGATGATGAGCATCTTGCCAAGATTATGGATCAAAAAGTAAAACTGGTTATCAAAGATAAAGCCACAGGAAAGGTACTACAGGAGAAGTTAGTTCCAGTAGAAGACCCTATGACATCCAGTGCGCTTTTCTTAGACGACGATCAAGAAATAGAAACCCAAATACTCTGGCCTCATGAATACCAAGCGCAGCCACTTATAAACAAGGGCAGATCTAAACCTACTGCAGAAAAAGAAGCACTAGAGATTGAGGAGAGTAAGCAAGATGCCTAGCCAAGATAATGTTGTACATATAGTCCCACTGGCTGTTCTTCTCCCGCTAAAAATTGGAATCTTTTTTGATGGTACAGGCAACGATAATAAAGATAATAGTAAATATTCCAACGTTCAATACCTTTATGACATGCACTTAGGTGATGATGAAATTCTGAAACAGAAAAAACATTCAACTAGAAAATTCTACCAACGCGGAGTAGGTTCTCATAAAGATGACTCTAACTCTGAGTCAGCCATGGGGACAGGGGCAGAAAAACGCTTTAATAATGTAATATTTCATGTTGAGCAGTATATTTCAGAGTACAAAAATGAATTTAATCAACTCCCTGCTATAATTCAACTCGACGTATTCGGTTTTAGCCGTGGTGCGGCCATGGCACGGCATTTTGTGAACTGCATAAAACAAAATTATTTTGATTTTAATGACCAAGACATTAATATGCATTTTTCTGATCGCAATATAAAAATCAACTTTCTTGGGGTATTCGATACCGTAGGATCTTTCGGCATAGCGGGTAATAATATAGATGATGGTTACAGCTTTTACATTGACCCTAGTTGGATAGAGAGTAAGGCTGTTCACATACATGCACTACATGAATACCGATCAGGTTTCGATCTACAAAGCATGATCAAAACTCAAGATACCAACTATCCATTTGATATCTTAGAAGATAAATTAATTGAAATAGGATTACCAGGGGTGCATTCTGATATAGGTGGGGGTTATCAAATGGCCCCTCCTGAAAAAGAGCAGTTTAGCGATAACAGTTTATTAGCTCATATGGCACTCAAAACAATGGCCGATTATGCGATAGACAATGAAGTGCCACTAGCGAGTGAATTATCTGACAACTTAAGAATTCAAAGTGGCAACTGCGTACAAGGTAAAAGTTTAAACGAAGTAAAAAAGGCATTTAACGATATACGAAGGGTGTACAAAAATTCAAAATGGCGCCCTTTATTAGGAAGGTGGTGTGAATTACAAGCGCTTATTGGAATACACAAAGCAGAAATTGCCAGAATTAATCGCCTAAAATCCAGAGCAAGCGACGCCCGAGCTAAAGCTGCTCTGCAATCTAACATTGATGAAGAACATCAAACCATTGAAGAAATTGAAGAGCTAATCGAAACTGTTATCGATCAAATGCCATCCGTCGGGCTAGACTCAAGTAAATTTCGATATTTTAAAAATTCATTCGAGATTTTAGATGTAAAGTATATGCATCGATCCCACTTTCCATTTAATACAGGAGTCGTTAAGGGTTTAAAAATAAGAGATCTTGATAGCATAGCAATGGGGATTGAAGAAGCTGATGAAAACTTTTGGTTCTGGAACCGTTCAGAATCAGATAACAGACCTCACCGAGATCTTTTTTATAATCAATATAAAGATTTTGAAAAAATTAATAATAGAAACAATAATTGGCATGGTAACTCTCAAAGCCATGCCCCTGCTGAGTTCTGCCCTCTTCAATCTGAATTTTGGAAGGACGAAACTCGTGATTAATCTTAAACGTTTTTTAGTCGTTATATTAACCGTTATTCTGCTATCTGGATGCGAGAAAATATTCGTAATAAAAGAATATGTAAAGTCATTTTTTCATGAAGAAGTGGTATTTTTTTACATATCATCCGATTATCCCGATGAACTTTATGACTCAAAAGACCTAGCACCTCGCCAAACAACTCTTATTTTTGGCCCATATATGCCTAACGTAGGCGACGGTGGTGGGGGGTTTGGTGGAAATTACCACCCCTACGAAGACCCAATGAAAGGAGAAGAAATTGTAGCTTTTTGGCAAGTCCCTATTAAACATAAAGCTTTATGGTACTACGTTCGTAGCAAACCTAATAAAGGTATAATTAGGACACCCAGAGATGGCCACAGTGCTTACCATGTGGGTGTTGCACTCGGTCCCATGCGAACAGGCCCTTCAGGCTTAACAGATTACCAATTTGGATCCGCTCAAGTAGCACATAGAAACGTTGTTGGCTCTCCAACTCTCTACCGCTGGGGTGAGTGGGATAAACTCTATTATATAACGGGAATTTTTACTGGCCAAGAGCTTCAAAACAAACCTCGTAAATTTAATGAAATCCAAGGCATTGCCATCACTTCTAAGCAGTATGATAAATTATACCAACGCTGCCATAGTGAATGGAAAATAGTAAAATGCTTTATGGATGAGAGCTTTCCCGACTTAACAGCCGAACAATTAGAGTATATTCAATCACGAAAGCATGCCAATGACGATGATCGTTTAGCGGGTAAATTCCCTAAGCCAAAGCCTTATGTTAACCGCTTTTTATAACAGGAATTGAAATCAGGACTAACAGCCCTAATTTCAGAAATGTACCTATCTAATTTAACATTATTAAACCAAAAATATAACGTCCCCCTTATTTAAGGGTAACGATTATATTTCACTAACATTAACATATTTATGAAGCAGAAATTTATCATACATGGGATATATATTATGAAATCGACACTAAGTGCCCTACTTTTCTTACTACTATCTCTGCCCGCACATACAAATAGCAATGTCATTCCTTTCGAAACATTATGGAAAGTTGATAATAATGAAACTGTATCAATTACCACATACAACTACCTTAGCACTCCGCCAAAAGTAACCATAGACTGGGGAGATAGTCATATTGAAGAATTTATCAGTAAGCAAACACGCAGTTTATACGAAAATGAAACCGTTATAAAACACACTTATATTAAAAAAGGAGTCTATAAAGTAAAAGTATACTTTATAGACTCCCCTGTGAGGTTTGATAATCAAACTGCATTAAAATCAATATTAAATTGGGGCAACTACAGTTGTTATATTGTTAATGGTATGTTCAAAAACTCAGGCCTAGAAAGAGTTGACGCCAATGGTCAGCCTAACTGCGACGATCTTTCAGGTATGTTTCGTAAGGCGAGACATTTTAATGACGATATTAATCATTGGGATATGAGGAAGGTTACGCGTATTTCAGCAATGTTCCTCGGAGCCGAAATATTCAATGGAAATATTAGTGACTGGGATACTTCCAATATAGAGTATGCCAGCAACGCATTTAAAGATGCTAAACTTTTTAACGGAAAAATTAGCCAATGGAATACAGGCAACATGTCCGATGTTGAGTACTTATTTAGTGGAGCCGAGAAATTCAATCAAGACCTATCACAGTGGGACCTGACAAAAGTTACTAACATTGACAGCCTATTTTATAATGCAAAATCATTTAAAGGTCCATTACCAAAACTTGCTATTAACAACATCACATATGCAAGAAACGCATTTTATGGGGCTTCATTGTTAAAAGTCGACTTATCAGACTGGAGTACGAATCACATCAATTACTGTTATCACCTTGTCAATCCAGAAGATAACAAAATCACCCTACCAAGTTTTAAAAATTGCAGTATTACAGGAATAAAGACAACACCATAAGGCGCCAAGCGCCAGCAGTGTCCCAGTCCAAATTATTTGCACAGTTCAGCTAAAAAAAGAAGCTCTAAAGATTGAGGAGAACAAGTAAGATGCCTAGCCAAAACTCTTATTTTAAAAAGGGGCTAATATTAATTATCGTTTTATTCTCCTTGCTACTAACAGGCTATGGAACGGTACCTAACTTTAGAAACCATATAAAATCATTCTTTCATGAAGAGGTTGTATTCATTTATACCTCATCAAATTACCCTGATGAAAAAAATATAAAACCGAATTTCAATCTGAGCGTCGAACGACTCTAGTGTTTGGGCCCTACATGCCTAATGTTGGATCTGGTGGTGCTTTTGGTGGTAACTATAATTATTATAAAGGCCCAATGGAAGGCAAAGAGATAATCGCTTTATGGAAAGTGCCTACACATAATAAAATGCTTTACTATTACGCTCGCAGTAAGCCTAACGAAGGTATTATCCGAGCACCGAGGGATTATCATACGGCTTATCACGTAGGAATTTCTTCGGCCCCATGGTGGTTTCAAAAAGTGGGCTAACGCCTGAGCAGTTTAAAAATGCGGAAATTGCTGGATATAGCATGTTTGTAAATCCAGTATATTGGCGCAGGGGAGAGTGGCATAAAATTTATTATACAACGGGAATTTTTACCAGTTCCGAGTTAGAAGATAACCCGCGTAAATTTCATGAAATAGAAGGGGTAGCGATTACTAAACATCAATACGATAGCTTAATAAACGCTGCAAAGGGGAGTGGAAAGCCGTCAAATGCTTTATGGATGAATCTTTCCAACTCCTAATGCCAAAGCAGCTGAGATATATAAAAGCCCGAAAACACGCAGAAGATGATAATCGCTTGGCGGGTAAACACCCTAAACCAGAGCCGTACAGAAATCTTTGGAAATAGATCTCATGAGTAATCAAGAAAATATTGTTCATATAACGCCTTTAATTTGTCTCCCCCATTATGCATAGGCATCTTCTTTGATGGCACAGGCAATAACAATACTGATGACATTCGATATAGCAATTTACATAACAAGTAAATAGCTCAACTCTCGCACCTTCAATCCTCACGCTGGCCGAACATAATCCCTTAGCAGCTGACCCATTAAGTTAAACAACAACTTGGTGAAAGTGCAGAGCTGTTTCACTGAAATCAGTTTGTGCCTGTACCTATAGGTCGTGCTCGTGTGCTAGCATATGAGAAGCCTAAAAATACGGATATTAGCGATTACCTATGTTAAATCACGACAAATTTAAACTCGCGACCGAATACCCTGCCCTTGATGAGCTTCAAGATACGAAAGAAACTATCGCTTTCCTGAAAACTAAAATGGAAGAGGCTTATTCTCCTAATAACCTTAGGCGTGATGCACACCCTAAACACCATGGTGTAGTGCGAGCCGAATTCATAATAGAAGATAATCTCGCTAAAAATCTACAAGTCGGTGTATTTAAACAAGGCCTCAGCAAGCCAAACCGAAGTTTTCCTGCCTGGATTCGTTTTTCTAATGCCTCTAATCGTGTTCATCATGATCGTGAAAAGGATATGATTGGCTTTGCCATTAAATTAATGGGAGTTGAAGGTGATAAGATTCTAAATCTAGAAAAAGAATCTTATTTCAATGACGAACTCACCACCGACAATAGCTTTACCGAAGAACAATTCACCCAAGATTTCTTATTCATGTCGCACCCAGTATTTTTAGTGTCGCGCATTAAAGACTTTAAAAAGCTAATAACCGCCGTCTTCGGTAATAATAGCGTAATTAAATTCTTCTTTAATCCATTCGATAGCCACTTACGCACCTTATGGATTGCCTTGACCATGAACAAGCACCATACAAGCCCTCTGGACAATCGTTACTGGAGTAATAGTGCCTATCAATTTGGCGATGGAAAAGCCGTTAAATACGCTCTCATTCCCACCTCAACGTTACGCAGTAAGATGCCTAAGATAAAAAATGAGAACTATTTAAAAGAAGCAATGAAAGAGCATTTAGCTCAAGAAGAAGCCAGTTTTGACTTTATGATTCAATTTCAAACCGATGCACTGAAAATGCCGATTGAAGATACCACCGTTGATTGGTCAGAAAAACTAACGCCATTAATAAAAGTCGCTACTATTAAAATCCCCAAACAAACATTTGATTCAGCCGATCAAATGGTTTTTGCTGAAAATGCATACTTCGCCGCTTGGCATTCACTTCCTGAGCATAGGCCTTTAGGCAGTATTAATCGCGCGAGGCGTTTTGCTTATGATCAGTTATCTAAGTTTCGCTTAAAACGTAATAAATTACCTCGAGTAGAGCCAGATGGTAGTGAACGCTTTTAATGTACCTCTTTTGTAGTTTTTATTAGCCCTGGAGTGCCTGCAGGAACATAAATGCTAAAGAGCCTGAGCTAGATCATTTTAAAGATGGAAATTCGTATTTCTGAGAAGAAATACCGAGAATTTGACTATACTGAATCGCAATAGCTAACGGAAGTATTGTGTATGAAGTGGTTTAGATCGACCTATAATCAAATTGAAAAAGTATTTTTCTATACTCTGAACCGTAAATTAGTCGGTAATCTGACCTTTCTTTTTGCTATTCAGATACTGTCGTATTGGCAACTGAGCAGCATTATTCCTGCAGAAAAACAAACCGGTCTATATGGCATTATGCTGTTAAGTTCAGCTGCATTTGCCTTCACACTATTCTATTTAAACTACTTAGTCGTGCGTCCAGTAAAGTTGATGCAATCAACATTAGAAAACATAAACCAAAAGCAAGGCGACTTATCTCAGCGCTTACCTAGCTTTAGTCATGATGAGCTTGGTGCTCTAGCTAGCAACTATAATGGCTTTGTTGCTAACCTACAGGCGCTATTACAAGATACCTACAGTCATGCGCTCAATGCTAGTGAAGTAAATAAAAAGGTATTAAGTTCACTTGACCTAGGAATTAAGAATACTGACCAGCAAGGCCATATGGGGCAAGATATTCACGATAGTAGCGATCTTTTAACACAAAACATCCACTCAATTAGTACAAATATCGAACAACTCTCCCACTCTACTCAGCTCAATGTGAAAACTGCACAGCAATCTTCATCTGATCTCAAAAGTATGCAAAGTAAGATCAATGGTATTAACCAATTACTTGGAGATTTTGGCAGCACCGTAGGCAAGCTGAGTGATAGTGCCAGCAACATCCGTAATATATTAAAGCTTGTTGAAGGTTTTTCTGAACAGACTAATTTGTTGGCACTTAATGCAGCGATTGAAGCCGCCCGTGCTGGTGAAAGCGGCCGTGGATTCGCTGTCGTCGCTGATGAAGTTCGAACTCTCGCGCAGAAAGTAAATACGGCAACGGTTGAAATTAATGAACATATCACAGGTATGGAAAAGCTGGTTGCACATACCGAGAAAGAATCCTCTGAATTAAACTCGGTATCTGAACAGCTTAAAGTTCACATGGGGGAAAGCTCAGAA
>Ga0209396_1002864_pt1 | contig 17815 bp, 11 predicted proteins | sample GOMGulsemesocosm_6_FD_184638 | JGI IMG/M metagenome (GOLD analysis project Ga0209396, IMG submission 184638) | Methane-oxidizing microbial communities from mesocosms in the Gulf of Mexico - GOM8C Gulf of Mexico (SPAdes) (version 2) | ecosystem: Environmental > Aquatic > Marine > Cold seeps...
TGCGTTAGGGGTTGACCACTATCGTCTTGAGCTAACGGATAATCAAGGCTTAACATGTGAAGCAGAATCAATGACATTAAAAGCCTGTTCAGATGCTAATTGTACTAGCTTAGTTGCTGCAAATTCGACAGTTAATTTATCACCTTCACCAACGGCTACAACAAGTTGGAGCCCAAATGAAAACTATACCTTTTCAGAACAACAAGTGTTTACTTTTAGCAATACAGCCCCAACAGATATCACTTATGGATTAGATGCAGGCACATCTACCAATTCATTTAGGTGTTTTGTTACTGGTGTAGGAGAGGTCAGTTTAGCTGATTGTAAAACATCATTCTCAGATGTGGGCTTTAGGTTTTATAATGACAACGGGGTCACGCCTGTTATTCCAACCCAATTATCAGGTAAACCATCTGATGTTGGTTATTTAAAGCAAGATATCTTTCTTCAAGCAGTAAAAACAGATGATAATACAGGTTCTTGTACAGGGGCATTTCCTGCGGGTGGCGATGTACCTGTTGATTTATCTTATACTTGCACAACGGGTACTTGCAGTAACTCTGTCACTTTAACTAATAATTCTAATGCCTTTTCCATAAGTAAAGATACCTACGATTCAAAAAGTTTAAGGTTTGATGCGGATTCTAAGGCGTATTTCTCTTTGAAATATCCAGATGCGGGTAAAATACAGATTAATGCTAAAAAAGATATCACTGTTGGCAGTATAACTAAAAACATTTCAGAATCTAGTAATGCGTTTGTTGTAAGACCTTTTGGATTTAAATTAGAGTTTCCATTACCTGCGGAGAACAACCTTGCTTTTGCAACTAATGCATCAGGAGATGTATTTAAAAAAACAGATGAAGACTTTAGTTTAAAAGCGACTGCGATGCAGTGGGATGTGGGAGAAGATTCAGATAATAATGGCCACCCTGATAATTTCTCTAATTTAGCAAATAATGCGATTGCAAATCACTTTGATAATGAAAAACTAGTGGTGTTGCCTAGCTTAATATTACCCAGTCCCGGTGTCGCAGGTAGCATTGTTGAATCAGTTGGTAATGATTTCTCAAATAGTACTCTAACTAATAAATATACATATAGTGAAGTAGGTATTATCAATTTAAATGCAGCTATTGATGGTGGAAATTACTTATCAAGTACAGAAACTATTCAGGGTGAAATAACAAATATAGGTCGGTTTGTACCTGCTGCTTTTACTTTAGCTACAAACCCAATTCCGATTTTCAACCAAAGTTGTAATGCTGCATTTACTTATTTTGGTCAAAGTTTTACTAGTCAATATAGCATCAATGCTATTTCTAATACCTCAAACTTAAATAGTATTACATTAAATTATACCGGTGACTTTGCAAAATCTACCATGTCAATTAAAGTTGAAAATAATCAAGTTGGGACAGATTTTGATAGTAATGCTTTATATAGATCTCATGATGAATTTGAAGATACAAATAGCGTACATAGATTGACTCAACCGTCTCCATCAGGAGCTGGTACTTGGAATAATGGTATTTTTACATCAGCTGGTTCTAACTTTGAATTAAACCGTGACACAAGTCCTGATGGACCCTATACAAATGTTCAGTTTGTTTTAATGTTAGATGATGGCGAAAGTCCCACTATCAATATTACAGAATTATTCAATAGAGACGAAAATCCGGATGCGAATAATTTACCACCAAATAGTGCATGTACCATAGATGATTCGTGTTCTGGATTGGTAATTGGAGGGGTATCTGAATTTAAATATGGTCGAGTAACCTTAGAAAATAGCTATGGTTCTGAACTCGAAGAAATAAGAGTGCCAATGAAAGTGGAGTCTTGGGATAATTTAACAAATACATTTAAATTAAATGATGCAGATAATTGTACTGACTATGCTTTGGTCGATTTAGTGACATCTCCCATACACAGTAAATCAGGTTCATCAGGTACTTTTAAATCAGGAGAATATGATACAGGTGAAGGTTTGTTTTTAGATGCTGCAGGAAGTGACGTTGCTATTGATGTTGAATTTAATGTGCCTGCATATTTAATGTTTGATTGGAACAATGATGGCTTAGATGAAAATCCAAGTTCAGTGATTCAATTTGGCCGTTATCGCGGTAACGACCGTATAATATATTGGCGGGAGCAATAGTCGTTATTACTCATTTTAAGACGATATATTTGATACTTTACTAGAAGCTATTTTATCAATTTTTGTACCATCAGACCCGCAATAATAAACAATAATCCTACCAAAGTTGCTGGGTGAATTTCTTCTCCTAAAAATTGATTTATTAAAATGAGCGATATAAAAGGAGAAATAAAAATGAGGTTACTTACCTTTGCTGTGTTTTCAGCTTTTTTCATGGCAATTAACCATAAAACAAAAGTAATGCCCATTTCAAATAAACCGACATATAAAGCCGCTAATGTCCCTTTTAAATTTGGAATAATCCAAGCGTTTTGCCAAGTCACTACAGCTGCAATTAAAGGTAATCCAATACTAAAACAAATAAATAGGCTCAAAATTGGTTTATCTTTGTTTTTAGTACTATAAATCCAATATAAAGCCCATAAAAGAGTACTCAATAAAGCAAGACCTACACCCAGTGGACTTTGAAAGTTTAGTTGGGTTAATTGTCCTTTTGTACTTATAATGAGTACACCTAGGTAAGCAAAGCTTAATGCTGCAATATCTGTTTTTCTTAACTTTTGGCCAAGCATTGGCACTGCTAATAGGCTTAAGGCAATTGCCCAAGTGTAATTTAGCGCTTGTGCTTGTTGTGCAGGTAATAAATCGTAAGCTTTGAATAAAATTAAATAATATAAAAATGGATTTAAACTACCCAATTTAATGTAAAGGGCTTTGTTTCGCCTAAATGTAGGCACAATTTCGGTGATTTGCTTGTTTTTAATTAAACAGCTTAATAAAAATAACCAACTAAAAACAGAAGCATAAAAAACTAACTGTAAAGGTGATAGTTGTTGTAAAGCAAGCTTAAAAGCGGTTGCAACTGTAGACCATAAAAAAACGGCTGCAAGAGCAAAATAAATAGCGTGACGCTGATTTTTAATCATATGTAATGTTCAATTTCTTTGATTATATGCATTGGCGCTTATTAGATTTTAGCTATTTGACGTTGCGCAGAAATAAGGTCGGGTAAAGTATCACAAATAAACTTAATTTAAACTGAATAATGTATATTTTTTTGTAATTGAAAAAGGGATAAAAATGAAACTGAATAAACTGGCAAGTAGCATTGCATTAGGTTTTATAACTTTAGCTAGTAGCTTAGTAGCAGCTGAAGGTACAAATGGAGAGGGTTTTTATATTGGAGCCTTTGGTGAATATTATTGGGCAGATTGGGATGAAGTAGAATCATCTAATACAATTGATTTGGGTGAGTCATTAGGTGGAGGTGTAGAATTTGGTTATAGATTTACTCAAGACTGGTCTGCACGAATTGAATATGCATTACATAGTTTTAATATTGAAGATGAAGATAGCCATAAAAAAATAGAATACTATGGCGGCGCACTTTTATATCACTTTGGTGATAATGGTCTTTATGGTGTAGCGGGTTTAAAACATATGAATTCTTATCGTTCGGTTAATATGGGTAATTTAGGTTTAGGTATGCGCCATTATTTGACTGATAATTTTGCTGTTTCTGGTGAGGTAAATTGGTATGAAGGATTAAATGAAACGCATACTGATATTAGTCTTAAATTAGGTATTAGCTACTTCTTTGGGCAAGATGGTAAAAGCTATGTACCAACAAAAAAAGTAGAACCAGTTACAGTGTCTCAAGTCGCTGAACCAGTAAAACCAAATGATTTAGATAAAGATGGTGTTTATGATGTAAATGACCAGTGTGCAAATACGCCAGTAGAGCATGCTGTTGATGTTAAGGGTTGTACTATTTATGAAGAAAAAGAAGTGTCAGTACGTTTATTAGTTAACTTTAATAACGATAAGTCTGATGTGAATTCACAATACTTAAGCGATATAAAAGATGTTGCTGATTTTTTAATGTCATATGATCAAAGCACTGTGAAGCTAGAAGGTCATACATCTGCACAAGGTAATGCGGCTTATAACCAGAAGTTATCAGAGCAACGTGCTAAAGCTGTGGGTGAAGTTTTAGTATCCCAATATCAAATTGATGATAGTCGCATTTCATCAGTTGGCTACGGTGAAACGCGTTTAATTAATAAAGCAAATACTGATACTGCTCATGGCCAAAATAGGCGTGTCGTTGCAGCTATAAGTACAGTAAAGCGTTTACCAGTAAAGCGTTAATTTACATTTACTGAAAAACAATAAAGCACATATTGGATAAGATATGTGCTTTTTTTAACGTTATAAAATATCCCAGGGAGTGGATAATTTATATTTAATTCTCTTCTGAGTTATTTACGAAAAAGTAGCGAGATACCAGCCACAATTGAACCAACTACTAATAAAGTCATTAATCCGCTAAATACTAAAGATAAAACCAATGCGGATCCTACAAGAGCGCCTGCCATTTTTAATTTTGATGTGAACTTTCCTGGTTCTCTATCTACAAATGTTCCTTCAGATGTTTGCGTAAATGTCGTCATATTAAGATCCTTATCTTAAAAAATACGATTTATGTTTGCTTGGGGTGAATCATAGGGGATTTAAATATTGAATAGTTGAGTTTGTGTTGAACGGTAAAATAGAGTGATGTTTGGTTATTTTAAAGGATGAAAAAAATAAAAGGTTATTTAGCTTATAAATAACTTTTAAAACCCAAGCCACTTCAAGATGCAGTCCTGAAAATCGCCTATTGAAGTGGCTTGGGTATATTGAATATTACTTTTTAGCTCTAACTTATGAAGTTGATTTAGTCTTTACTGTTAAATACCGTAATCTAGTAACAAAAGCCATCAAAATACATAATATATAGATACTGCCTGAAGAACTTTGTTGTGGCTCCGGTTGAGTTGTTGGTTCAGGGGGAGTAACAGCAGCAATCACTTTAATTGTTATGTTATCAGAGTTACTCGCACCTCTTTCGTCTGTTACTGTAAACGTAATAATCGCTTCACCGGCCTCATCTGAAGAGGTCAGTTTTGGTTTGATACTTGTTGAGTTGTCTATTGTAATCTGAGGTCCTGATTCTTGAGTCCATAAATATGATAACTGGTCATTTTCAGCATCAGTTGCATTGGCTTCGGTGTTTATAATCGATGCATTGGTAGAAAGCTCTATATCGTTACCTGCAAATACAGTCGGAGCTTGATTATTTTCGTCATCTAAAATGGTGACTTTATATTTAGTTTGTTCGATTAAGCTATTAATAGGGTTACTTAAGTGAATTTCGAAAAACTCGTCATTTTCTGATAGTTGATCATCTGTAATATCTACAACTAATTGCTTGTTAGTTGTGTCGCCATCAGCCCAAGTTAATGTGCCGGAAATTGGTGTGAAATCAGAGTCTGAAGCTGAGCCTGTAATAACTTGATAATCAGCACTTATACTGCCAAAACTACCTGCGGTACGTGCTATATCGATACTAAAGTTTTGTTGGTTTTCAGCAATGCTTGCTTTATTAGCAATAAATGTAATATTACCATTATGCGAGCTTCCTGCTAAATTTACCGTGAGATATTGATGATCACCCAGTGTGGCACCATTTTTTGGATCATATAATCGGATATAAAAAGATTGCTGTAATGGGGAACTCATATTACTAGGAGCGATGGCAATATTAAATGACTTATCTCCCGATTCTTGTTCTTCCCACGATAGAATACCTTTGACTGGTGTATATTCTGTATTTTCTTCTGCGCTACCAGGAAGTGTTTCATAGGCTATGCTGGTACTTACCTCCGAGGCTTTATCTAAATTAACGCTAATTGTGAGAGATAAATCTCTGGGGGTAGCTATAGTAGAATTAGCAAAAGAAATATTACCTTGCTCATTATTAATACGAGTATTATCTTTTAATACATATAAACCACTGTTGATATCACTCAGTAATATTAATCCTGAAGGTAAGTATGGGTAAACACCCCACGCACCATTAAATGATTTATTATCCGATGTGGGAAATGAATCAAAAAAACCAACATCTTTAGGATTGGTTGCATCACTGATATCTAAGATGGTTAAACCTCGTTCATAATTAGACATGTAATATCGATTGCCTCGTACAAAGCCGTTATGATCAATAGCTTTTGTAGGGCCTTTGTACATGCCTGCTAAAACGGGTTGTTTTAGATCTGAAATATCAAATACACGTACAGTGGTATTTAAGCCACCTTGAAACTCATCATATTCATCATGTGCGAAAATATAGCGTTTATCGTCACTAAACCAGCCTGAATGTACATATTGGTTTTCAATTGCTACGTCATCATAGCCAATAGAGCTCAATTCAGTAACTTGATTTGTATTAGTAATATCCCAAAAACGAATTTCTGTTTCGTTAAAATCAACTAATATATTACAAAACTCAGTTGCTGTTTGGCAGTCTCTATTTTTACGTTCATCATCAATTAAAAATGAGGTTGCGTCATGAGTGTAATTAGCGCGAGAGTTTGTACTAGGAGTGAATAATCGACTGATGTTTTTAGGATCTGTTAAAGAAAAACTTGTAAAAGCGCCTCCATAAGATTTTGCCCCTACAATTTGCACTGTCGCAGTCGCATTTGGAAGTTGTGTATTTAAGGTATAATCAACATTGTTGATATAGACATTATGAGCAGACGCTTCAGTGCGATTAGTGGTCGCTAAGCTGACTGAATTTGGTAAGTTGTTTAAATCAATTATTTTTATTCCATCATTACTTTCCGATGTGACATAAGCATAAGCTTGGTATGAATGAGTTAATTTATTAAAATATTGATATACTTTTATATCTCGCCAGCTGGTATTTGATCCAGATATAAAACCCACTTCTTTAGGGCTTGTTGGTGTTTCTAAGCTATAAACTTTAACTCCATTACTTACGCCCATAATTGCATATTCGATATGTGTATTGAGATCTACATGTCCCCAAATGTCATTACCACTTGTTCCGCTGCTTAATGGTACATGAGCGACTAAATCAACATTATTGCATGGGAATTCACTGGCACTGCCAGCGATACACGCTACATCTTGTTGTTTTTGGCTTAGCATCTGATATTTCTTGAGCTTATTAGCAAGTGATTTTGAAATAACACCTGCCTTCTTATCCGTTATTACTTTAAAGCCTGCTTTGTATAATTGATCTGCCATTGAAACAGGCACACCAGTTAAAGTAGTTTGATTGACATCTGGGCTTTGTACTTGAAAATGATCAAATTTATTATAACCTCCGCTCACAGGAACAAGTTGGCTTTGCAGATAAAAAATGTCTGATTCATCTTGAATATTATACTGACCACTTGCAACTAAAACTTTATCGCCTTTACTGGCTTGTTGTACTGCATAATGTATGGTTTGACAGGGACGAATTGGGTTATCACATTTACCAGTATCTTTACCTGCTGAATCAACATATCTTGATTTATCATGTTCGGCATGAGCTATTATTTGACCACTGTATAGGGTCGTTAAAAATGCAATGCTATACAATAAAGATTTCTGGTACATGAAGATTCCCTGTGTTTATAATTGTTTGTTTCTGAATTTAACACAGATTGAATAATATTAAAAAGAGGTAATTTTGCATCTGCGTAATATCATATTAGTTATTTTAGTCTTAATTTTAATAATAGCTTGTAATAAAAAAGAACCGATACAGCTTCAATTTCAACCTGTATTTAAAGGTAAAAAGATCGCCTGTGATGATTCTTTTTCAGTTAAGGAAAGTCAGTGGCAAATAAATGCATTAAGTTTTTATGTTTCTAAACTAAAAATAAATCAACAAAAACTCCATGTTAACGGGTTAGATGCCGATACTGATGTTTCTTTATTGGGAGGTGTATGCCGACAGAGCATGAATTGGATAGTTAATATAGAAGATGAGATAAAGGTAGGTGGAAACTTATCATTTGAATTAGCAGTACCTTTTGAGCTAAATCATAAAAACCCTTTAACAGCCCCGTTTCCATTAAACCAGCCTGATATGTTTTGGGCTTGGCAGTTAGGTCATAAATTTATTCGCTTAGATATGGCTAATCAAACTATACAGGGAGAAGATTGGTCTTTTCACTTAGGCTCAACTGGTTGTGATTCTGCATCGGTAATGCGGGCGCCTAAAAAGCCTTGTAAGCAACCTAATAGATTTAATTTTAATATTGAAAATTTCAACCCCGACAAGCCGATTTATATACATTTAGATAGGGTGTTTAACCATTTGCCATTAGTTAATGATAATAATTGCATGGGAAGTATAACCTCCCCAGGTTGCCAAGTTATCTATGCAAATTTAGCTAAAAATGATTTATTTAACCAAAGGCTGTAGAGTAAAAATGAAATTATTAAATATTCTTATTATTTTAATTCTATTAGGCTGCGGTTCTAATGAAAAGGTTGATTATAAATGGCTAATTCCTAAAGACTACCCAAAGCCGCAAGTGCCACAAGATAATCCTATGTCTGAGGCTAAAATTAAGCTTGGACGTTACCTATTTTATGATAAAAACTTATCTGCTAATCAAAAGCAAAGTTGTGCAAGTTGCCATAAACAAGAAAAGGCTTTTTCAGAGTCTTTAGCTGTGTCTGTAGGTTCAACTGGTCAAAGCCATAGGCGTAATGCATTGGCTTTAGTGAATGTGGCTTATAATAAAACACTGACATGGGCTCATCCAAGTTTAGATAGTATTGAACGTCAGATATTATTGCCAATGTTTGGAGAGACACCAGTTGAAATGGGTATAACAGGCCATGAAAATGAAATTTTATCTCGTTTTAATACTGAGCAATATCAAGTGATGTTTGATGAGGCTTTTGATAATAAAAATATTAACTTTGATAAAATTAATAAAGCATTATCTAGCTTTGTGAGAAGATTAACTTCATTTAATAGTCCATTTGATCGTTATGCCTATGCTATGGAAGATAGCGCATTAAGCGCAAGTCAAATTAGAGGTATGGATTTATTCTTTTCTGAAAAGTTAGAGTGTCATCATTGTCATGGTGGTTTTAATTTCACGCAATCGACAACTCACGAAAAACAATTATTAGATAGGCGTCCTTTTCATAATACGGGTTTATATAATATTGATGGCAAGGGCAGTTACCCTATAAATGATATCGGTTTAAACGAAATTACTTTAGAGCAAAGGGATATGGGGGCATTTAGAGCGCCAACATTAAGAAATATAGCACTTACAGCACCGTATATGCATGATGGTAGTATTCTAACTTTAGATGAGGTTATAGAGCATTATGCTGCTGGTGGAAAAACCTCGAATCAACTGACAAAAAATATTTATATAAGTCCTTTTGTAAAAGGATTTGAGTTAAATAACAAAGAAAAATCTGATTTAATTGCATTTTTAAATGCGTTAACAGATGAATCTTTTATTTCAGATCCTAAGTTAAGTAACCCTTTCAATTGATGTAAGTACTCCATATTTGCATTTTTATTTTATATGGGTATATTGTATGCAATATGTCATTATCAATAAATTTACCTATGCAACAAAATTCTTTTGCAAATTGGCAAGTCCCAAAAGGTTGGCACCATATCACTACATTAGAGATGCATACTGGTGGTGAGCCTTTAAGAATAATTACCGGTGGCTTTCCTGAACTTCAAGGAAAGACGATTTTAGAAAAGCGTCAATATTGCCTAGCCCATTTTGATGATTTACGCAAAACGCTTATTTTTGAGCCTCGTGGTCATGCTGATATGTATGCGGCTTTGATCACTGAACCTGAACGTGAAACGAGTCACTTTGGTGTATTGTTTTTGCATAATGAAGGTTATAGCACTATGTGCGGCCACGCGATTGTTGCTTTGTCTAAAGCGGCGGTAGAAGCAGGCGTTATTGATGTTGCTGAAGGTGAGAATGAACTTCGCATTGATAGCCCCGCAGGATTAATAACTTCATATATTCAAGTTGAAAATAATAAAGTTATTAATATTCGTTTTAATAATGTGCCTTCATTTTTAGCATTAAAACAACAACAAGCTGATGTTAAAAGTTTAGGGAAGGTGACTTTCGATTTAGCCTACGGCGGTGCATTTTATGCTTATGTTGATGCAGATACCTTAGATTTAGATTTAAGTGAAAACAATAGCGTTGCTATTATAGATATGGGCAAGCGCATTAAAGAAGCGGTACAAAGTCAGTTTGATATAGTGCATCCATTTGAAGTCGACTTAAGCTTTTTATATGGCGTAATTTTTATTTCCCATCAACAAACTTTATCTCAAGATGCTCATAGTCGTAACGTATGTATATTTGCCGAAGGTGAATTAGATAGAAGCCCCACAGGTACCGGTGTGAGCGGTAGAGTTGCTATTCATCATGCCAAAGGTGAATTATTGATTAATGACCCCATTAAAATTGAAAGTATTTTAGGTTCTTACTTTAATGTAAAAGTAGCTGAAACAACGCAATTTGGTCAATATGAAGCGATTATTCCTCAAGTAAGTGGTATGGCGCATATCACAGGTAAGTCTGAGTTTTATATTGATCCTGAAGACCCATTAAAAGAAGGTTTTATTTTTCGATGAAAGAAATTTATCAGCAGAGACAAAGTCAATGTCGCTTACAACTTGTTGAGCAAAATTTAGATGCCTTGTTGGTATTAGGTTTTGAAAATTTGCGTTATTTAACTGGTTTTAGTGGCCACGCTGCTTATGGCATTATCACACCAGATCAAAACTATTTGATAACTGATTATAGATATGCAGAGCAAGCGATTAAGGAATGCCGTGATTTTGAAGTTATCACACGTGATCGAGAAAAAGAAACATTAGGTGCATGTATAAAACGTCATTTAGGTAATGTTAAAGCTTTAGGGTTTGATGCTGCTTTTATTAATGTTGCTATGTGGCAAGCCATTGCTAAAGAGCTTGGAAACGTTACGACATTACCTATAACAGGCATGATTGAGCATCAACGTATGGTGAAAGATCATTGGGAAGTGAAGCAAACTAAATTAGCGGCAGCGATTGCTGATCAGGCTCTTAATGAGTTAATGCCTTATTTTGCTGAGGGTGCTACAGAAAGAGATGTTGCTTTAGAGCTTGAATACCGTATGCAAAAACTCGGTTCTGAAGGTTTGGCCTTTGACACTATTATGTTATTTGCACAGCGAAGTTCATTACCTCATGGCATTCCTGGCGAGCAAAAGCTTAAAAATGGTGATTTTATAACGCTTGATTTTGGTGCTGTGATTAATGGCTATCGCTCTGATATGACGCGTAGTTATGTTTTAGGTGCCGCATCAGAGAAACAAACCGAAGTTTACAATACGGTAGCGCAAGCACAACAAGCTGCCATTGATATTCTTAAACCAGGTTTACCTGTAGTTGAAGCATATAAAGCAGCCCGTGAAGTATTGAACGCATCTGAGTATGGTCAATGGGCAGGTGATGGTTTGGGCCATGGAGTGGGGCTATTTTTACATGAAGCACCTATTATTGGACCTAATTGTGATTATGTTTTAGAGCCTGGCAACATTATTACCATTGAACCGGGGATTTATATTCCTGATTTTGGTGGTGTTAGGTTGGAAGATGATTTACTCATTACAGAAGAGGGTTATCAAGTTTTAACCCATGCTCCTAAGCCATTTATTATATAGATACAAATCGGGACTGAAATCCCGCCTACGGATTATTAAATTGACTGTAGGCGGGGATTTATCCGCGCGATTTTAAATAACGTAAATTGTTATAAAGGTAAAAATGAAAGTAATTGAAAAAGAACAAGTTCATAGCTCGCTTAATTTTAATGATTTAATTCCAGCTCTTGATAAAGGTTTTGCTGGTGAATTTAATATGCCAAAACGTCAGGTATTTGAACTGGCCACCAGGTTGTGAAAAGCATAATGCATTTGCAGTATTACCTGCATGGAATGAAGATGTAATCGGTGTAAAATCTTTTACATACTTTCCGAAAAATAGTGATGCTGGTTTTGATTCTTTATATTCAAAAATAATGTTATTTAGTCGAGAGCATGGTGTGCCTTTGGCTTTAGTTGATGGAACAAGTGTTACGTTTTGGCGTACTGCTGCAGTATCAGCTTTAGCATCTCGTTACCTATCTAGAGAAGACAGTGAGTCAATGGTTTTTTTTGGTACAGGTAATCTATCAACTTATATGATCAGCGCCCATTTAAGTGTTAGAAAACTAAAAAAAGTAACAATAGTTGGCCGTAATACAGATAAAGTAGCAAGTTTGATTTCTCAAATGCAAGCCCGTCATGCCGGAGTTGAATTTATTGCATGTGCTTTAAGTGACGTTGAAATATCGGTAAAACAGGCTGACATTATTAGTTGTGCAACCGGCTCTTCAACGCCTTTGTTTAAAGGCGATTGGTTAAAGTCAGGTGCACATGTAGATTTAATTGGTAATCATAATAACGATCGTAGAGAGTGTGATACACAAGCTATTTTAAATAGTTCTGTTTATGTTGATAGCAGAACCAATGTATTAAATGAAGCGGGTGAATTGCTAATACCTATAAATGAAGGTGTTTTTAGTGAGGCTGATGTTAAAGCTGAGTTAGCACAATTATGCTCTGGTGATGTTTCTGGGCGTAAAAGTGATGATGAAATTACGTTATTTAAATCAGTTGGTACAGCTTTAAGTGATTTAGTCGCTGCTCATTTGGTTTATAAAAATCAATAGGTATAGATAAAGCTGAGTTACCTCAAATTTATAGATAAAAAACTAATAGATGATTTAGTCATTTTAGGCTAAATCATCTAGAATTTATAAAAATTAATAATATTTTAAGGTAGATTGTTCTCTAAGCAGGTTGTTATTAATAATGAAAATATGAGAGTCAATTTTCCTTAACTTTTATTGGAATGATCTTCGCATAAAAAATAATAAAGCAAAATAGACTGATAATCACTTTTCAGCTTAAGTTTTGTAATAAGGATATGCTATGAAATATGAACTTTTTTTAACCGGATTAGTCTTAACCGCTTTAGGTATTGAGCCCTTTATTTATTTTGTATATGGTTTATATCGAAAGCGAACTTGGCGTGTATGTTTTATTGATAAAGTAACTATGGTATCACTTCAAGATCTGATGCCGTTTAGTTCATTTAAAGACAAACAAATGTTGGTGGAATATGGTTTTGAAAGAAAGTCGTTAAGTGCAATTACAGACTTTGATAAAAAACTATTTAAAACAACACAAAAAAAACCACATACCTGTCAAATATATGTAGATCCAGTTAATCCAAATAATATATATTTACCAAAAAACACCAGTAAGTTAGCGGGGGCCATTTTACCTGTACTTGGTATTTTATTGATTTTATTTTCATAAATTTAAAACTGAGATCTCTAATATGATATAGAGATCCCAGCTTACCCCACCTATCTTGCTCCATATTTATTATTGAATAATTCTTATTTACCAAGTATTCATGAAACTAAGCTGCCCTATTCACCATATCTATAGTGAGTATTAATAAAGGATTAGCTTGGTTAATTTTCATCTATATCGAAAAATCCTATACTGTAATAATACTTTTAGTCCGATTAATTATTATATTCAACAAACCAGCTAGAGTTATTGGGTATTAATACGTCACCAAGAGGGCATATCATGCTTCAAGAATATCGTAAACATGTTGGAGAACGTGCAGTTGAAGGTATTGTACCTAAAGCACTAGACGCAGAGCAAACTGCAGCATTAGTCGAGTTAGTTAAAAGTCCACCGACAGGTGAAGAAGAATTTTTATTAGATCTATTAACAAACCGTATACCCGCGGGTGTTGATGATGCAGCTTACGTTAAAGCTGGATTTTTAGCTGCAGTTACAAAAGGTGATGCAAAATCTCCAATTTTATCTGCTGAAAAAGCGACTGAGCTTTTAGGTACTATGCTAGGTGGCTACAATATCCAGCCTATGATTGAACTATTAGGCGATGATGCATTAGCGTCAACTGCTGCTAATGGTTTATCTCACACATTATTAATGTTTGATGCGTTTTATGATGTTAAAGAATTAGCTGAAAAAGGTAATGCGGCTGCTAAGCAAGTTATGCAAGCTTGGGCTGACGGTGAATGGTTTACAAGCAAAGATAAAGTTGCTAAAAAAATTACTGTAAAAGTATTTAAAGTAACTGGCGAAACAAATACTGATGATTTATCACCAGCGCCAGATGCTTGGTCACGTCCTGATATCCCTTTACATGCCAAAGCAATGCTTAAAATTGAGCGTGAAGGAATCAATCCTGATGAAGATGGTACGATTGGTCCTATTGCTCAAATTGAAGAACTACAACAGGACGGTATTCCGTTAGCTTATGTTGGTGATGTTGTTGGTACTGGTTCATCTCGTAAATCTGCGACTAACTCTGTTTTATGGTTTATGGGTGATGATATCCCTTGTATCCCCAATAAACGTGGTGGTGGTGTATGTTTAGGCGGTAAAATTGCCCCTATCTTCTATAATACAATGGAAGATTCTGGCGCATTACCCATTGAACTAGACGTTCAAAAAATGAATATGGGAGATGTAATTGATATTTACCCATACGAAGGGGTTGTAAAAAATGCAGCTGGCGAAGTTATTTCTGAATTCGAACTTGGACCTGTATTATTAGATGAAGTACGTGCTGGTGGCCGTATTCCACTTATTATCGGTCGTGGTTTAACTGGTCGTGCTCGTGAAGCATTAGGTCTAGCTGAAACAAAATTATTTGCTAAGCCTGAAGACATAGTTGAGTCGACTCAAGGGTATACTTTAGCCCAAAAAATGGTTGGTAAAGCATGTGGCGTTGAAGGTGTTCGTACGGGTCAATACTGTGAACCTAAAATGACAACTGTTGGCTCTCAAGATACAACAGGTCCTATGACACGTGACGAACTTAAAGATTTAGCATGTTTAGGTTTCTCAGCAGATTTAACAATGCAGTCTTTCTGTCATACATCTGCTTATCCTAAACCTGTAGATGTGATAACACACCATACATTACCTGACTTTATGATGAACCGCGGTGGTGTTTCTCTTCGCCCTGGTGACGGTGTAATTCACTCTTGGTTAAACCGTATGTTATTACCAGATACAGTCGGTACTGGTGGTGATTCTCATACGCGTTTCCCATTAGGTATTTCTTTCCCTGCTGGTTCTGGTTTAGTGGCATTTGCTGCAGCAACAGGTGTTATGCCACTTGATATGCCTGAGTCTGTTTTAGTACGCTTTAAGGGTGAAATGCAACCAGGTATCACTTTACGTGATTTAGTTCATGCAATTCCTTACTATGGTATCAAAAATGGCCTTTTAACTGTTGAAAAAGCAGGTAAAATCAATGAGTTCTCTGGTCGTGTATTAGAGATTGAAGGCCTTAAAGGTTTAACTGTTGAGCAAGCATTTGAACTTTCTGATGCGTCTGCTGAGCGTTCTGCTGCTGGTTGTTCAATCAAGCTAGAAGAAAATGCAGTTGCTGAGTACCTTGAGTCAAATATTGTTATGCTTAAGTGGATGATCAGTGAAGGTTACGGTGATGTACGTACTATTGAACGTCGTATTTTAGGCATGCAAGAGTGGTTAGCTAATCCATCACTTATGTCTGCTGATGAAGATGCGCAATACGCACACATTATTGAAATTGATTTAGCTGATATCAAAGAGCCTATCGTTTGTTGCCCGAATGACCCTGATGATGCAAAATTATTGTCAGATGTTGCCGGTGTCGAAATTGATGAAGTTTTCATTGGATCATGCATGACAAATATTGGTCATTTCCGTGCCGCTGGTAAGTTAATTGAAAACTACGGTAAAACGTTATCAACACGTTTATGGGTTGCTCCTCCAACTAAAATGGATCGAGATCAATTAACAGCAGAAGGCTATTACAGCATTTATGGTAAAGCCGGTGCACGTATGGAAACTCCTGGTTGTTCATTATGTATGGGTAATCAAGCACGTGTTGAAGAGAAGTCTACTGTATTATCAACATCTACGCGTAACTTCCCTAACCGTTTAGGTAATGGAGCCAATGTATACCTTACTTCTGCTGAACTTGCAGGTGTAGGTGCTATATTAGGAAAATTACCAACACCGGCAGAATACATGGAGTACGCTTCTAAAATTGATGCAACTGCAGCTGATACATACCGTTACTTAAATTTCCATAAAATGGAAGAGTATACAAAGAAAGCAGATACAGTCATTATTCAACAAGCTGTATAATATAGACCTGCTACGCATTTCTATTAAGGTCACTACGTGGCTGTGAATAAAGATAAAAAGGCCTGCAATTTTGTAGGCCTTTTTGTAAATTTCAGGAGGTTTGACAGAGCGTAACAAGATATTGAAAGAAGCTGTTTTTGTGGAGGGAAGCTTTGGACTCATAATTATCTTGTTGAAACAATTGGAAATGTAATAAATTGAATTGAATAAAAAAGAAGATCAAGAAAGTCCGTTATAACTCTTTTAAAGGTCGATACTTTTTACCAATAAGCCGCCACGCAGTGGTTTTAATAGAAATGCGTAGCAGATCTATTTTCTATAAAATTAACTTTTCAAACTCTTCTAAAGAGATTGGTTTTGAGTATTTAAAGCCCTGTACCTTGTCACAGTTATTTTCAATCAAAAACCTTTCATGATATTCATCTTCAATTCCCTCCGCGACGACGGTAGCCCCTAAGTTTTGAGCTAAATCAATAATAGCTTTAGCTAATGTTCGGCTTTGGGGTTTTTCTTCAAGTGGAATGATAAAACAGCGATCTATTTTTAGTATATCCAGAGGTAAGTTAACAAGCTGGCTAAAGCTTGAGTAACCCGTACCAAAATCATCAATTGCAATTTTAAAGCCCATCGCTTTAAGTTTGTGTAAAATTTCTAAATCTTGCCCAGCATCTTCCATTATTGCGGTTTCAGTTATTTCAAGCAGAATATAAGCAGGATTAACTCCAGTGTTATCTAATGCTGATTTAAAATCTTTTAATAATTTTTTGTCCGTTAATTGTCGAGTTGAGACGTTAACAGACAAGTATTCAAGTGCTCCCGAATCAAACCTATGTTGCCATTTTATCATAAACTGACAGCATTGTTGGAATACCCATAAGCCTATATCATAAATAAAACCATTGGTTTCAGCCAAAGGAATAAAATCAGCTGGGGATATTAGCTCCCCCTTATGTATCCAGCGAATTAATGCCTCACCACCGGCAATTTTAAAAGGATTTAGATGATACGAGGGCTGGATAACTAAATGAAACTCATCACTGGCTAAAGCATCATGCAAACCCATGGCAATACTGAGTTTTTTTCTTGTATCTGAATGCATAGAATCTTTAAAAAAGATCCATTGATCTCTGCCTAAATCTTTCGCACGATACATCGCGGCATCGGCATCTCTTAATAAGTCTTGAACGTTTTTTGTGCCAGCATCATCAAAAGCAATACCTATACTGGCCGTGGCAACATACTCAATATTTTCTATGCTCATAGGCTGATGTAAGGAGTCTAAAATATCGTTTACAATGTCAATTACTTCATTTTGATTATTAATTTCCTCACATAAAATGACAAACTCATCGCCTCCAAAGCGGGCGACTGTATCTTTAGGGCGTATTGAATGAGATAAAATGTCGGCAATGATAATCAACAGCTTATCACCCATTTCATGCCCGTAAGTATCATTTACGAGTTTAAAATTATCCAGATCAATAAATATAAGTGCGATATGGTTTTGTG
>Ga0209396_1002872_pt1 | contig 17783 bp, 17 predicted proteins | sample GOMGulsemesocosm_6_FD_184638 | JGI IMG/M metagenome (GOLD analysis project Ga0209396, IMG submission 184638) | Methane-oxidizing microbial communities from mesocosms in the Gulf of Mexico - GOM8C Gulf of Mexico (SPAdes) (version 2) | ecosystem: Environmental > Aquatic > Marine > Cold seeps...
CGTCGCAATTACGGTAGCTTAATTGGTGAGGCAACCGCTGAACGTATTAAACAAGAAGTTGGTACCGCATACCCGGGTGGGGAAGTGCGCGAGATAGACGTTCGTGGTCGTAACTTGGCTGAAGGTATTCCTCGTAGTTTTACCTTGAACTCCAATGAAATTCTCGATGCTCTGCAAGAATCTCTAGCCTCTATCGTGCATTCGGTGAAGGGGGCTTTAGAACAGGCTCCACCTGAGCTAGCGTCTGATGTTGCTGAGCGTGGCTTGGTATTGACCGGTGGGGGTGCTTTGTTGCGTGATCTTGATAAGTTATTAAGTGAAGAAACAGGATTGCCCGTGCATGTTGCCGATGATCCATTAACTTGCGTTGCCCGCGGTGGCGGTATGTTCCTAGAGAAGGCAACGGATTCTCAGCTAGAAATGTTAGCAGCGGATCAGTAGTCGCCCAAAGCGCATTTATCCGTATGTCACTAAAGGGTTTGAAGAGAGATTTTATCGCGCTTTAAACCCTTTAAGTCTTATCCTATAAGCACTTTCCTTGTATAGTTAAACGTTACGTGGATTAAAAAGGATCAGGCTATTAAATCCCCTGTTGAAATAACCCCATTACATGCCTCTCGATTGGTTGGCATTCTTTGTTTATCTCTCGCTCTTATGTGGCTAGATAGCCATAGTCAGCTATTTCAACCTGTACGTCATGTCTTAGGTTATGCCCTGTATCCTTTACACCAAGTCGCTTCTGCCCCCTCTGTATTAGTTGATTGGTTTGGTGATTCTGCAAAAAGTCGCCAGCAATTAGAGCGTGATAACGCTGAACTCTCCGCCCGTAATCTTATCTTAGGGCAGAAAATACAACGCCTGATTTCATTAAAAACCGAAAATCTTGAACTGCGTGAATTATTAGGCACTTCTGATCGTATTGACGAGCGGGTCATTGTTGCGGAGTTAGTCGCGGTTGACCCCGATCCATTTAGCCAGCAAATTCTAATTAATAAAGGTACTGAGGATAGTGTTTTTATCGGTCAGCCGGTCTTAGATAGCCACGGTTTGATGGGCCAAGTCATCGATGTATTACCCCATAGCAGTCGAATTTTATTAATTGCGGATTCTAACCACGCCATTCCCGTGCAAGTAAATCGTAATGGCGTGCGCGCTATCGCGGTGGGATCAGGTCAGTTAGGTGAGTTGAATTTAATTTATGTGCCCGATACCGCAGATATTAAAACGGGAGATTCATTAGTCAGTTCGGGATTAGGCGGACGTTATCCAAGAGGCTATCCCGTCGCAAAAGTAGCGCAGGTTGAGCACTTCCCAGGCAAGGCTTTTGCCGTTGTTACCGCCACCCCGAGTGCACAGCTGGATAGAAGTCGTCATATGCTACTCGTATTCAGTGAAGATGCGAGTCGCGTGCCTCCTAATACATTATGGGAGCAGAAATAATGCCAGCCAGAGCCTATGTTTTTTTAGTGTTTACATTTTGTGCGGGCTTTATCTTCCAGTACTTTCCGCTGGTGGATTTTATGAGCTGGTTTGTCCCCGAATGGGTGTTGATGGTTTTTATTTTCTGGCAACTTCAGGCCCCTAAATTGATCAACTTTTGGTGGGTTTGGCCGTTAGGTTTGTTGCTGGATGTACAACAAGGGACACAGCTGGGCAGTTCAGTTATTGGCTTTGCTACTGTGCTTTATGCACTTCAGCTAATGTATCAACGATTAAAAGTTTTTAATGTCGCTCAGCAAGCTGGGGTTATCTTTTTGTTATTGTGTTGCTATCAGCTGGTGATTTACTGGGCAACCATTGGAACTGATGATATTTACAAGCCTTTATCATTATGGCTACCCGCGTTAGTGAGTGCTTTGGTATGGCCCTGGTTATATCTATTGTTATCCAGCTCGTACCAAAAATTGAGATGATGTTATGCAGTCACTAGTTTTAGCTTCGACTTCTCCTAGAAGAAAAGAATTATTACAGCAAATTGGTGTTCCCTTTACTCAGTTGAGTATCGATATCAACGAAGATGTTTATCTAGGTGAAAAGCCTGAGCAATATGTGCTGAGGTTAGCTAAAGAAAAAGCGGCGGCGGGTTTTGATCTTTTGTCAGCCGCTATAAGAATCAGTCATGTAGTTTTAGCGGCGGATACCACCGTTGTATGTGATGGCAAAATATTAGCTAAGCCGGAATCACAACAGCACTCTAAAGAAATATTAAGACAGCTTTCAGGACGAGAGCATATCGTGATGAGTGCGATTGGATTACATAGTCGGGATCAAACCCAGCAGAAAATTGTCACAACAAAAGTAACGTTCCGACCACTATCGGATGCTGAAATAGAAGCTTATTGGCACAGTGGTGAGCCTCAAGATAAAGCGGGTAGTTATGGTATTCAAGGACTCGGTGCTGTATTTGTCGAGAAGATAGAGGGTAGTTATAGCAATGTTGTCGGCTTACCCTTGTGTGAAACTGCGCAGTTACTCAATCAATTTAATATAGCGTTTTGGCAAGATTCATCAAATGTCGGCGCTGAGAGTGGTATATGAAAGCAGAAATTTTAATTAACGTAACTCCAACAGAAACCCGAGTCACTGTGGTTGAAAATGGCGTGTTGCAAGAAGTGTTTATTGAGCGTGAACACCTGCGCGGTCTTGTCGGTAATGTGTATAAAGGTAAGGTTGTTAGGGTCTTGCCGGGCATGCAGGCCGCTTTTGTTGATATCGGCTTGGAGCGTGCGGGTTTCATTCACGCTTCGGATATTATCGGCGGTGACTCACAGACGCCTATTACAAGCTTATTGCATGAAGGTCAAAAGCTGGTGGTGCAGGTCACTAAAGATCCTATTTCCAGTAAGGGTGCGCGCTTAACCAATCAACTTGCGATTCCTTCACGTTATCTTGTTTATATGCCGGACACAGATCATGTCGGCGTTTCTCAGCGTATTGAGGATGTCGAAGAACGTGATCGTTTAAAGGCCCTCGTCGTTGAGAGTATTAAAAACGAAGAGCTAACAGGTAAAGGCGGATTTATTCTTCGTACGGCAGCAGAAGGTGCTGGGGAAGAAGAGATTAATGCCGATACTCGTTATCTAAAGCGCTTATGGGTTACGTTAGGAGAACGCTTAAAAGGGGCCAAAGTTCCAAGTTTAGTTTACGACGAATTGCCTTTGTTTTTACGTACTATGCGTGATTATGCCCGCCCAGAAGTCACTCGAGTCTTAATCGATTCTAAAGAAACCTATCAGCGTATCGAAAAATTTGTTGAACAGTTTGTTCCCGAAATTTTGCCACAACTGGAATACTACCCAGGCCCACGTCCTATCCTAGACCTTTATGGTGTAGAAGATGAAATGCAGCGTGCCCTAGAGCGCAAAGTTCCGTTGAAATCTGGTGGCTATCTGGTGATTGATCAGACCGAAGCGATGACCACAATCGATGTTAATACAGGGGCATTTGTTGGCCGTAGAAATCTTGAAGAAACAATTTTTAAGACTAACTTGGAAGCTGCTACCGCCATTGGCCGCCAGTTAAGATTGCGTAATCTTGGCGGCATTATTATTCTTGATTTCATCGATATGATGGATGTTGAACATCAGCGTCAAGTACTCCGAATGCTTGAAAAAGTATTAGATAAAGATCATGAGAAAACCAAAATTAGTGGCGTATCGGAACTTGGTCTGGTCGAAATGACACGTAAGCGAACCCGTGAAAGCTTAGGGCAAATGCTAACGGAAGCTTGTGCCTGTTGTGATGGCCGCGGCACAGTGAAAACTGCCGAGACTATATGTTATGACATATTCCGTGAGATTTTACGTGAAGAGCGTGCTTATGATGCGAGCAGTTATCTAGTGCTTGCTTCCGTTGCGGTGATTGACCGTTTGTTGGATGAAGACTCAAGTAGCCTTGCTGATCTCGAAGCGTTTATGGGCAAGACCATTAAACTACAGGTTGAAGCCAATTATACCCAGGACCAATATGACATCGTTTTACCTTAACTCGGGAGTCGTTCAATGAAGCGTTTGCTTCATAATATCTGGACTCAGTTATGGCTGACGGGCGTTGTGTGCTTGGTACTTTTAGCCTTGTATACGAGTTTAGGGCGTCAGTTAATACCCTTGGTTGAAACGCTAAAGCAAGATGTCGAGCAGGTATTGTCTGCGCAATTAGGAACCCCCGTTACCCTAGACTCTTTACAGGGGGATTGGGTTTGGTTTTCCCCGCGGATAAAAGTGAATAAACTCAGTATCGGTGATGAGCAAAAAATCACCGTGCAGCGCTTAGAGGCTGAGTTCGATGTCAGTGCCAGTCTATTTCATCGGGTACCTGTATTCGAAAGTATCACTCTGGCAGGCGTTCATCTGCCGTTCTCTCAAGATAAAAATAATAACTGGCAACTCGGTCATTTTTTATTAACCCAGCAAGGTAATGACAATACTGGCTCTTCAAGTATTTGGCCTGAAGAAAAGCCTTTATGGTTAGAGTTATTAAGTCAGCAAGGAGAAATTCATTTATTTAATTGGCAAGTCGATATTGCACGTTTTGAAAAACCATTAAAAACCTTAAAACTATTGGATTTGCGCTTACGTAATAATGGCTTACAGCATTGGTTAGATGGTGAAATTCAAATCGCGCAAACGGAAGCGGTATTAACCACACAATTTGAAGTAGAGGGGGATCTTTGGGATTTCTCTGATCATAATGGTAAAGGTTATGTTCAATTAACGACTCAATCTTGGCAGGACTGGATACCCGATTACAACGCTGACTGGCAGGTTAATGAACTAACCGCAGGCGCGAGACTGTGGGTTGAAGTTGAGCAGGGTCTATTGCATCGCTTAGATGGCTATTTAGATATTCCGAAATTTGCAGTTACTAAAACCGATAATAAAATAGCGAAAGACCTCAGTTTTGAACAGGGTCGCATTACCTTAGCGGGACGCAGAGATGCTAAAGACTGGCACCTTTGGTTTGAAAGTGATTTTCAGTGGCTAAATGACATTCCCCCACCTAATCCTAAGGGGCGCTTAAGCTGGTTACCGAGTATTGAAGGTGGGTGGCAGCTGGCACTTGACGATATTGACTTGGTGCAGACTGCTCGCTGGATAGAAGAGTTTCAGTTACTTGCGCCAGAGTATATGAAATATATAACTCACCTTAAGCCAAGAGGGAATATTGACCAGCTTCGAATTAATCTTATTCCAGAACAGGATTGGCTTTGGGGAGTTAATTTAGAAGTATCAAATGGCAAGATTGATTCTTGGAATGGTATTCCAGCAGTCGATCAACTAAATACCAGTATTGCTTTGAATGCGAAGCGGGGACGTTTGAACGTCAAGAACTCAGAGACATTCTTACACTTTGATCAACTCTATACTGATGGCTGGGTATTTGAAGGGGTCGATACTGAGATATTTTGGCAAATTGAAGCAGATTATTTACGCTTAGTGGCACCAAGCTTTGCCGCAGATTATCAACAAGCCCAAATCAAAGGGGGTTTTTCTTTTTATACCCCGATTGGAGAAAGTGATCTTGAACCCCAGCTCAACTTATTATTAGGCATTAAAAATTTAGACCTGTTAAATCAAAATGTCTTTGTTCCTTTTACTGTCTCAGAGGAAATTTCAGCTTGGCTTAATAGTAATATTAAAGGCGGCTTAGCTAAGCAAGGCAGTTTTTTATATGCCGGCTCTGTTGCCGAAGAAGTTGCTAGCCAAGGGCAGACGATTCAGCTGTATGGTGATATACAGCATGGCCAAATAAGTTATTTGCCTGGTTGGCCTGAAATTTATAACGTAAAAGCTAATCTAATGGTGGATGTACCAGATGTCGATATCTGGATGCATAAAGGCAGTACTCTGGGAGGTGAGTTGGTTCCGAGTAGTGGCCGACTAAAAATACGCACGGATAATGATAGTACTTGGATGACATTGCGAGGACAGTTACAAGGCAGTGCTAAAGGCGCGATTAAATATTTACAGGAAACTCCTTTACGTGATCAGGTCGCTGGCGCTTTTGATACTTGGCGGGTATCGAACGGAACGATTGTGAGTGAGCTCTATGCCCAAATTCCTTTTAGTGATAATCGGCTTGTAAAGAATAAAATACGTTTGATCAGCCAGTTGGAGGAGGTTGATATTCTCGTTGAAGATTTGAGTTTGTCGTTGCAAAAAATTAATGGCGAAGTGACCTTTGATTCTGATCTGGGGTTAAGTTCTACAGGATTCAGTGCGCATACTTTCTCTGGTCTCATTCAGGGGGAAATTAATTCAGAGCAAATAGGTGATGGTTTTGATATAAAAATTGATGCCACCGGTAACGCTCAGGCCAGCGCAATAAAACAATGGCTGCCGTTGTTTATGCTCAAACCGATTAGTGGTGAGCTTGATTATCAAGGTAGTTTATTAATTCGTCCAATTTCACGAGGCGGCTTAGAGATGACGATGGGAAGTGATTTGAAAGGTATTCAAGTCGCTACCCCGGCCCCCTTTGGTAAATCATCGGCACAAGCTGTACCTTATCAATTGAGCGTGACTAAGACTCGAGATTTACGGATTAACTTTCGATATGGTGATTTAGCCAATGGTGTCATCGCTTTAGAGCAAGGAGATCTTAAGCGTGGGCAAATTTATCTGGGCACGACGCCGGCTTATTTACCGAGTGATGATGGTTTAAGTATCACAGGTAATATTGATCATGAACTCGAGGCTAAAGCTTGGTGGGATTTATGGAACGAAATTAAACCTAAAGTCGATGTGACGCAAGCTGCGGTGAATAAAGATAAGCCCGCCATACTTACCCATATTAATATTTCTGCCCCCGCCGTAAATGCGTGGCAAATCCCTATGGGGCCAAGTCATATAGAAGGGCAACATAAATGGGGACAGTGGCTGTTTGACTTAGAGAGCGAGTTAATAACCGGCAAAGTCGTGATGCCGGATGATCTAGTGAATAATGCGATAGCAATGGATCTTGAGTATATCCATATGCCTATCACTGAAAATGATCCCAATAAAGATATTAAATTTGGTGCTAAGGAAACAATTGATCCGTTGGCCGCTTTTGATCCTAAATGGATTCCTAGTTTGGATATGAAAGTTAAGGAAGTATTTTTAGGTACCAGTAATTTTGGCCGTTGGGATATGACGATGCGCCAGCAGGAACTATTCACTCAAATTCATGTTAAAGACTCCTTCAGCAAATCGATGATAATGAAGGGTGACATTAATTGGAGTAAGGATGATGACGGACATAAAACGCATTTGAATTTGTTTCGTATGAGCAGTAAAAATTTGGGTGATACTCAGCGAGCCTTCCGTAAAGCGGCATCGATAGAGGCAGAAAAATCCAGGTTTGATGTTGATGTACATTGGCAGGGTTCACCTGCAGGATTTAATTATGGCAGTTTAAATGGCTTTGCCAAAATCAATATCAAGGATGGGGTTTTAGTCAGTGATAATGCGGGAGCCTTAAAAGTATTTGGTGTCTTAAACTTCAACTCAATAAGCCGTCGCTTGCAGTTAGACTTTTCTGATCTTTATGAAGAGGGTGTTGTATTTGATATCTTAAAAACGCGACTCTCTTTTGATAATGGCATTGCGACCTTTGCGGATCCTTTATTAATAGATGGCCCATCGGCCAAATTCCAAGCGAGTGGGTTAGTTAATTTTAATACCGACGAAATTGATCAAAAACTGGTAGTTACTTTTCCTATAACCAGTAGTCTGCCTTTAGTTGCAGTATTAGCGGGCTTAGCCCCACAAATTGCCGGCGCAATCTATGTGACTGAAAAATTAATTGGTGAAGAACTAGAGCAATTTACCAGTGCAAGCTATGCGGTCACTGGAACGATTGAAAATCCGAAAATGGAAATCGATAGTGCTTTTGATAATCAATTTGAAGGTAAGGAAAGCCGTAGTTTTAAAGACCGTTTTTTAGATATTTTTGGTCTAGGTGAAGATGAGTGATGATGTTGATAGTCAAGGTCGTGGTGATATGAACAAAAAATCAAGGTTGGCTGCAATACAGATAACGACCGGCCCTAACGTTGAAAAAAACTTGGCCGCCGTTGATGATCAAATAAAGCAGGCTGCACAGCAGGGGGCTAAGATAGTTGCCTTGCCTGAAGTATTTGCTTGTTACGACAGCCAAAAATACTTGGCGCTTGGCAAGCAGGAAATGAGCGTATTGGGTAATTTGCGTAGCCGAATGTCAGGCTGGGCAAAAAAATATCAGGTGTATTTAATTGGTGGCACAATTCCGGTATTAGAGCCGACTGCAGGTAAAGTATACCCTCGTTGTTATTTTTATAACGACCAAGGTGAAGAGTTAGGCCATTACGATAAAATTCATTTATTTGATGTCGATATTGATGATGCTCAAGGGCGTTATCGAGAATCGGATATGTTTTTATCCGGTGATGAGGTTAAGGTATTTGAAACACCTTATGGCAAGGTGGGGTTAACGATTTGTTATGACCTGCGCTTCCCTTATGTGTTTGAGCGCTTGCGTAAAGCGGGGGCCGATATTATTTCAGTTGTCGCAGCCTTTACTGAAACCACGGGTAAGGCTCATTGGCAGCCACTCTTGCAGGCTAGAGCCATTGAACAGCAGTGTTATGTGGTTGCCTCGAATCAGTGGGGACAGCACGACAAGAAGCGTCGAACCTTTGGTCACTCGATGGTTATTTCACCTTGGGGTGAGGTATTGGATCAGTTGCCAGCAGGACAGGGGGTAGCCAGTGCGGAGATTGATTTAGCAGAAGTTGAACGAATTCGTCGAGAGATGCCTATTGCTAATCATCAACGCTCTCTTAAGGATGATGATTAGCCAGCATTCAGCGAAAAACTTAGTCTTCTTTTTTGTTATATTCTTCTTTGATCGCTTTGAACAAATTTTTGAAGTTGCTACCAGGCTTAGGTGGCTCACTGGCCATTTCTTTAGTCGCGTTACGAATCAATTGACGTAAGTGCTGGCGGTCGACAGTTGGGAACTGTTCAATAAATTCGTTGATAGAATCAGGGTTTTTGATTAAGCGTGTACGCCACTGCTCTTGTTGGCCTGTTACGCGACCATAGGACTGGCTAGAGGGGTCTAACAGGTCAAGTGCTTCACGTATGGCTTCAATATCTTCACTGCGAATGAGTCTGCCTATGTACTGCATGTGACGACGCATCGCTTCGTTCTTACCGACCCGTTCGGTTTCACGTACGGCGGCTTTCATCATTTCGGAAAGCGGTAGTTCCATCGACTTTTTGATTGGTAGAGCAATAATGCGCTCGCCCAGCTCTTGCAGTTCTATCATGTCACGCTTCATTTCTGACTTGCTAACAATCTCGTATACAATTTCTTCCGCGAACGGATCTTTCTTTTTCTTGGCCATAATAAAGCTGCCCTTTATAAATAGAATATACTGGCTAAGCCTAAGAAGGAGAAGAAGCCTACGACATCGGTAATGGTCGTGAGGATTACTCCGCCTGCTAGCGCAGGATCGATGCGCTGGCGTTTCAGTATAATGGGTAGTGCAGCGCCACTAAGCACTGCAACTAACAAGTTAATAATAATAGCAGCGGCAATAATCCACGCTAATTGTAGGTCGTTAAACCAAAATAATGTAATCCCGGCAATCACGGTAGCCCATAATAAGCCGTTAAAAAAGCCGACCGCGAGCTCGCGATTGAGTAGCCAGCGAATATTGCTGCTACTTATATGTCCTAATGCCTGACCCCGAATCACTAAGGTTAGTACCTGGCTTCCGGCGATTCCTCCCATGCTTGCGACGATGGGCATAAGCACGGCTAGGGCAACTAAGCGTTCAATGGTTTGTGCAAATAAGCCGATAACCAAGGAGGCGATAAAGGCGGTGATCAAATTGATTCCTAACCAAACGGCGCGCCGACGTCCCGTTTTTAGTGCGGGAGCAAAGGTATCTTCTTCTTCATCCAAACCTGCCATGCTCATTAAAGAGTGATCGGCGGTATCACGAATTACGTCTACCACATCATCAATAGTAATACGGCCAATCAAGGTACCTGCACTGTCAATAACCGGTGCCGATACTAGATCGTGACGTTCGAAAATCTTAGCAACATCTTCTTCGTCCATCGTCGCATGGATGATCTGAGTATCCGTGGTCATGACTTCACGAACAGTTTGGTTTAAATCACTGACCAATAACTTATTGATCGGCAATATTCCAATAAACTCATTACTGCGGTTAATAACCAGCAAGTTATCCGTCATCTCAGGTAAAGAGCGATGACGACGCAAGTAACGTAAAACAACATCTAGGGTGATATCCGGACGTACGGTCACGGTATCGGTATTCATTAAGCCGCCAGCACTGTCTTCTGGATAAGATAAGACAGTTTCTAAGCGGCTTCGATCTTCGCTATCCATACCCCGAAGAACGTCATTACTGACGTGCTCAGGCAGTTGCTGTAATAAATCGGCAACATCATCGGTATCAAGCTCAGCGGTTAAATCAACCAGCTGCGCAGCACTCATTTCATTTAAGAATGATGCACTGATTTCATCACTTAAGTGCTGAAGGACTTCACCTTCATTTTCTTTCTCAACCAGCTCCCATAGCATTTTCCGAACTTTAGGAGGGGAGGATTCAATTAAGTGTGCGACCTCAGCGGGTGCCAAGCCGGTATTAACCGTGCGTTTAACTTGCTGCATGCCACCACTTTCAAGCGCGACATTAATGCTATGCAATTTTGCTTTTGCGCGTTGATTTTGTTGGCTCATGGCGCCACTCTTATTGAATAATAAAAATAAAAGGGTGAGTTGGATATTCTAGCTGGAATAGCCGCACTATGCTATCTGGTGAGACCTTTGAGGAGCTGATTTATGCTGCTAAGCGGCTGTTTTTTAAGTGTTATTCCGAATCAGGTCGATATTGACCTTACTCTTCCTCATCAAAACGGCGATTAATCAAATCAATCACGGCTTCACAAGCTTGGTCTTGATCATGGCCATCGACCTCGAGACAGAGTTCAGTGCCTTTGCAAGCCGCTAGCATCATGACTGCCATAATACTTTTAGCATCGGCCATTTGCGCTTCTCGGCCAATACGAATCTGGCTGGCAAATGACGAAGCGGTGGTGACTAATTTAGACGCAGCTCGCGCGTGTAAACCGAGTTTATTGATGATTAGGGTGTTCGTTTTAATCATAGACCGGCAGCTCTCTATGGCGGATTTGAACATTTTCAAACTGTTCGATAAATAGTTGGTTTAAGGCTTCTGAAATAAATACTGACCTATGATGGCCGCCGGTGCAACCGATAGCAACGGTCATATAGCTGCGATTAGCTTGTTGGAAGCTCGGTAGCCACTTTTTTAAGTACTGATGAATATCCGCCAGCATTTCCTTTACTAGTGGCTCACTTTCTAGAAATTCAATAATCTGAGGGTCGCGACCGGTGAACTGACGAAGGCTAGGATCCCAATAGGGATTAGGTAGATTGCGAACATCAAATACTAGGTCCGCATCAATTGGGATACCGTGCTTAAAACCAAAAGATTGAAAAAGCAGTGCCATGTCAGAGGACTTTCTATTACTGATGCGCAGTTTTATCAGGCTACGCAGATCGTGTATAGAAAGGCGAGTGGTATCCAGGTTGAGGTCGGCAAGATCACTGATAGGGTGTAATAAGTCTTGTTCACTTTCAATGGCTTCATCAAGAGAAGTATTATTGTTGGTGAGAGGGTGTCTACGGCGAGTTGCGCTGAAGCGCTGCATCAAGGTTTCTTTAGTTGCATCCAGATAAAGTACTTCAGCGTTAAAGGGCCCATGTTTGATGCTATTCAATATGGTAGGGAACAGGCTGAGATCTTGGGCGACATTACGTGCATCAATACTGACTGCCAGTCGTTGCAGTGATACTTCATTATCCGCGAGTAACGGGTGCTTTTGCTGCTGGGCCTGCTCTGTTAGCGCCGGCAATAAACCTAGTGGTAGGTTGTCGATACAATAAAAACCTAGGTCCTCTAATATATTCAGCGCCGCGGATTTTCCTGATCCGGAGCGACCACTGATTATAATTAGGCGCATTTCATCTTCCATGACTTTCCCTAGCTGCTATTAAATAATTAATATTAGGCTTTTAAATTTAAGGTTAGGAAATTGCTCTCTGATAAAGGTTTTGCGAATCTGGAGAGTTACGTAATGCCTCGCGATAATCTGCTTGGCTGAGTTTTTGAGCGAGCATACTTAAGGTTTTTAAATGCTCATCCGTTGCTTCTTCTGGTACTAGAAGAGCGAAGATTAAATCGACCGGCTGTTGGTCTATGGCATCAAAATCAATCGGCTCTTCCAGCTGCAATAAAACCCCAAAGGTTTTATCGCATTGCTTTAAACGACAGTGAGGGATCGCGATACCTTCTCCGATTCCTGTGCTTCCCATGCGTTCACGGTTCAGCAAGCGCTCATAAATGTCATCGGCGGAGCTTTCTGGAATATGATCGGCAATAAAGCTACCTAAGTATTCAAGGACTTTTTTCTTGCTCGACGCGGGCGCACTTTTAACAGTGCGCTCTTGGGTCAATATGGAATCTATCGCAGGGGTCATTTAATGCTTAGCCTTGGCCTTTATTTCTAGCAACTAATTTTTCTTTATGCTTTAACAATTGACGGTCTAGTTTGTCAGACAGGCTATCGATTGCGGCATACATATTTTCATTTTCATTTTCAGCAGAAGCATGTAAATCGCTGCCACTCACATGAATATTGCATTCAGCCTTGTGTCTTAATTTCTCTACCGTCAAGGTAATGTCTGAGTGCGTTATGTGATCGAAGTGATGCTCTAAGCGTTTGATTTTTTCTTCCGCATAGCCTCGTAGAGCAGGGGTGATCTCAATGTGGTGACCGCTGACGTTAATTTGCATAAGTTACTCCTAGTTTGCCTTTGGACTTTCTTTTACAACAACTTGCTTTTACAACAACTTCTACAGCCGCTTATAATAAACGCTTACGTTCATTAGAAGGCGGAATCATCATAGCCTCACGGTATTTTGCGACCGTACGGCGGGCAACTTGAATGCCTTTATCCCCAAGGATAGTTGCAATCTTATTGTCACTTAAAGGTTTTTTCAGTGCTTCTTCGGCAATGAGCTTCTTGATCATGGCGCGAATCGCGGTGGAAGAGCACTCGCCACCACTCGCGGTGCTGACATGACTTGAGAAGAAGTACTTAAGTTCGAAAATTCCCCGTGGGGTATGCATGAACTTTTGCGTCGTGACTCGAGATATCGTGGATTCATGCATCTCAACGGCTTCTGCGATATCATGTAAAACGAGAGGCTTCATGCCTTCGTCACCGATTTCAAAGAAATCTTCTTGATACTCTACAATCTTAGTGGCTACTTTTAATAATGTATCGTTGCGGCTTAATAAGCTTTTAATAAACCAGCGGGCTTCTTGTAAATTATCTTTTAAATAAGAGTTATCTGGGCTGTTATCAGCACGCTTTACTAAAGAGGCATAATCCGCGTTGACGCGTAATTTCGGTGCGATTTCAGGATTAAGATCGACTCGCCATTCGCCTTTAACTTTGCGAACAATAACATCAGGAATAACGTATTCGGACTGTTCAGAGACAATTAACTCACCTGGGCGAGGAGTCAGCTCTTGAATAAGGCGAAGTACTTCCTTTAGATTATCTTCACTGAGTTTGGTTTTGCGCATGACTTGAGCATAATCTTTACTGCCCAATAAACTGATATGGTGTTCAATAACGGTTTTAGCTTCCGCCAACCAAGGTGTGTCCGCGGCTAATTGCTTCAGTTGTAATAATAAGCAATCTTGTAAGTCTTGAGCAAAGACCCCAGCAGGTTCAAATTGCTGCATGCGATGCAATACAGCAAAAACTTCGTCTTCCTCGACTTCAAGTTGCTCGTCTAGGCTCTCTAATATGTCTTCAATGGAGACCGATAAATAACCGTCATCACTTAGGCCGTCGATAAGCGCCATCGCAATTTCGGTATCGGTAGGGCTCATCGGTGTTAGGTTGAGCTGCCACAAAATATGGTCTTGGAGATTATCGCTGGTGCTATTACGGCCATCGTGATCGAAATCATCATCGACTGCCCCCGAGCCTGAACTTGAACTGACACCTGCGCTGGCTTGATATGAATCTTCCCATTGGCTATCAATCGGAAGTTCATCTGCGACCGTATCGGGAATGGTATCGCTACTGAGGCGTTCTTCTAATGAGGTTTCGGCACTACTATCTGCACCAGAGGTATCAAAGCTGGTATCGCTATTAAGGTTGCCGTCAAGGTCTGCACTGGCAATAGAGTCATGTTGATCAGTATGCTCACTCGGGCTTGTGGTGGGCTGGTGATCAGCCTCTTCCACTTCAAGCATTGGATTGGACTCAAGCGCTTCTTGAATTTCGGATTGCAAATCAAGAGTAGAAAGCTGTAACAGGCGTATAGCTTGTTGCAGCTGCGGTGTCATGGTCAGTTGCTGGCCGATTTTTAATTGCAATGACGCTTTCATACAGTAGGACAATCACTCTTTAAAAAAATCATAAAAATACATCTAATTTAGAGATGCTGAATGCTCACTTCAGAACAAGCTGTTCAAAATAAGCACTTCACGACGACTTAAACATCTTCTTCAATATCTGATAATACAGTGTACTGACTTTAAGTATATGCTAAAGCTTGAAGTCGTGACCTAAATAAACATCTTTTACTTGCTGATTATTCAAAATTTCTTCTGCATTACCTTCGGCAATGATATGACCACCACCAACGATATAGGCTTTTTCACAGATCGCGAGGGTCTCGCGGACGTTATGGTCAGTGATTAAAACCCCAATGCCACGATCTTTCAATTGGCGGATAATCGCCATAATATCGGCGACTGAAATAGGGTCAACCCCAGCAAAAGGCTCATCTAATAAGATAAACGAAGGCTCTGCAGCTAAAGCGCGGGCGATCTCAACGCGACGGCGCTCACCGCCCGATAGCGCCATGCCAAGGCTAGCGCGAATATGCTGAATATGAAACTCGTTCAGTAATACTTCGAGCTGCTCTTTACGTTGGTCCTTATCTAGATCGCTGCGGGTCTCTAGGATCGCCATGATATTGTCGGCGACGGACAGCTTGCGGAAAATAGAAGCTTCTTGCGGCAGATAACCGATGCCTTTTTGGGCACGGCCGTGCATCGGCAGATGGCTTATATCTTGATCATCAATACTAACCGTGCCTTGATCTGCTTGTACAAGGTTCACAATCATATAGAAACAGGTCGTTTTTCCTGCGCCGTTAGGTCCCAGTAGGCCAACGATCTGGCCGCTTTGAACTTCGATTGAGACGTCTTTTACAATTTGACGACCATCATAGCTCTTGGCAAGATTTGCCGCTTTAAGCGTCTTCATTGTTCTTTGTCTCAGCAGGTTTGGCAGGTTGAATAATCATTTTTATGCGGCCGCTAGGTTGTTCACCTTTAGGGTCTATTTGACTTTCAGTTTGACCTTTGGCGCTGACATTTTCGTTAACCATGTCGTAAACAATGTGGTTACCGCTAAATGAGTTACCTTCTTGTTCTAATACAGCCTCTTTCAATAGCGAGATGTTCTTGTGCTGGGTGAGGTAGGTAATCGTATGGCCTTGGGCTTTGGTTAAGCCTTTATCGCCTTCCATTTGTTGCTGGAAGTGAGCAGGTCTACCTTCTGCGAGGGCTTTATTTAATTGCTGATTTTCATCGCTAAAGAGGGTGATCTGATCTGCGGTAATTAATAACGTGCCTTGCTCTAATATGACGTTACCCATATAAATGGCAGTGCCCGCTTTACGGTCAAACTCGGCGCGGTCGGACTGAATAGTGATCTCTGCTCCGGCATCGCTTTCTAAGCTAAAGGCGGAAGGTATATAAAAGCCTATGAGTATGAGTAGGCTAGTCAATAAGGATTTAAGGTACATATTTAGCTCTTACTTGTGATAAAAATTCTACGCGTTGTTGATCAAGCTTCACTATCATACCGACTGCATCAATACGGCCATTGAGGCTGATGACTTCGACGGCCTTATCTGTTTTGGCAATTTTTGATTTATTGTACAGGGTTAGCTCGCTAGTACGAATAATCACTTGGGATGTATTTTCGTCACCTGGGGTTAACTGTACATCTTGTTGTAAAACGAGGGTTTGATCTTTTTCGTAATGCACCCCTAGTAATGACTGAATAAGCCAGGTTTCACCATTTTCAGCTACGGTTTTAACTTTAGGCTGACTGAATTCGGTGAGGTTTTGTGCAGGGTAATGAACAGAGCGGCGGGCATTAAATTGGCGTTCAAATTTGCCGCTTTTATTATACGTTCGATTACGCAGGCCTTCGCCATAATAATCCGGTAGAAGGGTCGCGCTGTCATTATCTTCTTGCGTAGTTTGCGTAGTATAGTCTTCGATCCAGAGTAGACCGAGACCGACCGCAGCAGCAATAAACAATAATAGAAAGCGCTTACGCAGCATTTAGATCACACCTGCTTTCAGCATGTCGTGCATGGTGATAACCCCAACTGGAAGACCATCTTTCATTGCTACTAGAGCATTGATTTGATTATCTTCCATTACGGTTAATGCTTCAGCGGCTAATAATTCAGGGTTGGTTGTTTTGCCACCAACTGTCATTAAGCTAGCGATTTCACTGTGATGAATATCAGTGCCACTATCAATCGCTCGGCGTAAATCACCATCGGTAAATACTCCTTGTAGCTGGCCTTGCTCGTCGATTACCGTCGTCATGCCTAGACCTTTGGAAGTAACAATCATCAAGGCTTCAGCTAATGGCGTGGTGGGTAATACACGAGGCATGGCATCCCCAGAGTGCATTAAGGTTTCGACTTTTAATAGCAGGCGACGCCCTAGGCTTCCTCCTGGATGTGAAAAAGCGAATTCTTCAGCAGTAAAACCTCGGGCTTCTAATAAAGCAATCGCGAGTGCATCACCCATAACCAGTGTTGCGGTGGTGCTTGATGTGGGGGCAAGGTCGAGAGGGCAGGCTTCTTCTTCGACGCTAATGTCTAGGTGACAATGGCCGCCTAACGCTAAAGTCGATCCAGGCTTGCCCGTCATGCTAATGACTGGAATGTGTAAACGTTTTAATAAGGGTAATAAACTAGTGACTTCACCGGTTTCACCAGAGTTCGACATTGCGATAACGACGTCGTTCTTAGTGATCATACCCATGTCACCGTGGCTGGCTTCGCCAGGATGAACGAAAAATGCGGGTGTACCCGTACTTGCAAGTGTTGCCGCTATCTTTTTACCAATGTGACCTGATTTTCCCATGCCAGTAATAACGACACGGCCTTCGCAGGCTAAAATATACTTACAGGCGGCAATGAAATCATCATTGATACGGCTTTTTAAGTTGGCAATGGCTTCTTGTTCAATTTGGATAGTACGAATGCCGGAAGCGCTAAAATCAAAGTCTAAATTCATAATTTTGTCTATCGTTGGTGTCTATTGTTTGTGTTTATTGTTTGTGTCGATTTTACGAACTAATAAAGATAACTAAGGGCACTCTATACGATTGCTCTTAGTTAGTTAAGTTCTTCAGCGAGTTAAGTGCTTCTTTAAACGTTCTGGATATACAGCATGACCATATAAGCGATATAAGCCGCTAGCAAAATAACACCGGTAAAACGAGGGATAACTCCGCGACGGAAACTTAAGGCAATAATCGCGATGAGTCCGATAGTTAAACCAAGCATGGTCATGTAGTCGCGCTCAAGTACTATGCTGTCGATGACGAGAGGGGCGATTAAACCTGGAATAGGT
>Ga0209396_1002875_pt1 | contig 17770 bp, 16 predicted proteins | sample GOMGulsemesocosm_6_FD_184638 | JGI IMG/M metagenome (GOLD analysis project Ga0209396, IMG submission 184638) | Methane-oxidizing microbial communities from mesocosms in the Gulf of Mexico - GOM8C Gulf of Mexico (SPAdes) (version 2) | ecosystem: Environmental > Aquatic > Marine > Cold seeps...
ATGTCCTTCTTTTTACAAGAGGATATATATCTTCCATTATTTTACTGGTTCAAGAGATTACTATATTCATTCCATTACATCAATAAGTTAAAAGTAGAATGGTAAGCTGATTGGTGTGTGTGTGTGCAGGAAATATTCCTGCTTTTTTGTATACAGCTAGATTTACGCTGGACTGAGTGAATACACAGTGTGTGATAGGTGTTTTTATGTTTTATCCGTTTTGACAGCATATTAGCGGAGATATGCGCTTGCGCGTTATGCTAAAAGAACAAGAGGAACTTATATTTGTTGAATGAAAGCGTTTAAAGCTTTTAACGAACAAAGCCATCCAATTAATTGTCATGATGTCGAAGTTGAACCATTCCTATCTCATCTAACAAATAAGCTTAATGCCGGGAAGGGGGAGCATCAGAACATCGAACCACGCAAATTTACACTCATGTTATTGAACTTGGTGTCAATGGCATTTGTAGTCCTTTATCGGAGTTACTATAAAGGGATAATATAATCCGCGTTATTAAGCGCGGATTATCATTTTCCTGAAGTTTAGCGAGTCACTACGCTTTTTTATCAGCAATATACACGTTAACTAAGTCAGCCAATACGTTCAATGGAACAGGGCCGTTTTTTAATACAACATCATGAAATTCACGAATATCAAACTTATTACCTAGCTGAACTTTAGCATTTTCACGTAATTCAATTATTTTGTTCATGCCAATTTTATAAGCTGTCGCTTGAGATGGCATTACAACATGACGTTCAACCATTTTTACTGCGTCAGATACGGAGTTTGGTGTATTGCTCGTGTAGTATTCGATACCTTGTTCACGTGTCCATTGCTTAGTATGAATACCGGTATCAACGACTAAACGGCAAGCGCGCCATAACTCCATCGCGAGGCGACCAAAATCAGAATATGGGTCTTGGTATAAACCTATTTCTTTAGGAATCATTTCTGAATATAAACCCCAGCCTTCAGTATGTGCAGTATAACCACCGAACTTACGGAACATTGGAATACCCGTTAATTCTTGTTTGATGGCTAATTGCATGTGATGACCCGGAATACCTTCATGGTAAGCTAAAGCGGCCATTTGATAGTTAGGCATAGCTTCCATATCATAAAGGTTGGCGTAATACGTTCCAGGTCGAGACCCATCTGGAGCAGGACTCTCGTAAAACGCTTTACCTGCAGATTTTTCTCTAAATGCTTCAACGGCTTTAACTTTTAATGCAGCTTTTGGCTTAGTTAAAAACAAGCTATCTAGTCGACCTTCCATATCATCGATTAGTGCAACGGCTTCTTTTATATAGCGCTGTTTACCCTCATCTGTTGCTGGATAATAAAACTGTTTATCATTTCGCATGAAGTCAAAAAATTCATTAAGAGTACCGTTAAAGTCTACTTTTTTCATGATGATACGCATTTCATTATGAATACGGTCTACTTCACTTAAACCCAGTTTATGAATTTGTGCTGAGGTTAAATCGGTTGTGGTAGTGCGTTTTAATGCATTATTGTAAAAAGCTTCACCATCAGGAAATTTCCATACACCATCACGGGTATCTGATTTTTTCTCAAGCGCGGTTAAATAAGTGATTAACGCTTCATACCCTGGTTTTAAGTTATTGATGAGCGCCGCTTTTACTTCAGTAATTAATGCTGTTTTCTCTTCTTCACTGACGTCGAGTTCATTCACTTTACGGCTAAAGTCAGCAAGAATAGTACTGTTAGCTTTATCGTCAAAAGGAGCACCAATCAGAATGTTTTTTGAATCTCTTATAACGTGACCAAAAACAAAAGTAGGGGCGATAATGCCTTTATCTTCGCGTAATTTTAGCTGGACAACGAGTTGTGCTAATAACGTTTGAGAAGCCTGAATACGTGAGATGTAATCCTGTGCTTCTTTTATGTTACTAATAGAGTGTTGGTTAATTAAAAAAGCAGGGATTTGTGAATGTGTTCCGTACATTTGATTAACAGGGTAACTATGAAGTCGCCATTTATAATCAGCGATATGATTTTCAAAATATTGTACTAATAAGCTATGGCTTATTTTGGTTTGTGCATCGAGCGTATTGATATCAATGGCTTGAATCTTGGCTAGATTCTCCTTGGCAAATGAAAGCTCTTTCTTGGCGTTTTCCGGTGATAAATCATGCCATTTACCGTAATCTTTTTTTATACCTAAATAGGTTTGTCTCATTGGGTTACGGTCAACCCCTTCTTTGAAAATAGTATCAAATAATTGATTCGCTTGTTTTGATGAAATAGACACCATTTCAGATGACAAATCGGTTGTTTCTTGCTGGCTGGTGCTTTGTAGTGAGGCGCTTTGCTGTGAACAAGCGCTTAATAACGCGGCAGAAACCGCAACAACTAACAGGGATTTTTTAATAATCATACTATTCTCATTTCACTTATATAGTTTGCAATACCACCAGTGTGCCTTAATTGATGTAGTTTATTCAATCAAAGTCGATAGGTTGCTAGAAAATTACGACCAACAGGTGTTCCTAATCGCCAAAAGAAGTAAACTAATACCAATTCAATTAAGTTTGTGACCTTGTTGTGCACAGGTAAAATAAATCAAAGCACTAGATTTTCAATAGTGGGCTATCGGGGTTGAGAGCAACCCCGCTTTGGCATATTTTAACAAGCACAAGTAGGCAATAATTTATTGGGGTTGCTATAAATAATAATGATAGGTGTGAACGGAAATGGAACCGCTTAAATGAAATTTACTGTTGGCTTTAGAAAAGTTAAACACGAAGATATTGATTTTTTATTAGAACTTCGCAGAAAAACCATGACCCAGCATCTGTTAGCGGCAGGTATTCGTATGACTGACGAACAACACCTAACCCGTATCAAAGAACACTTTTATGAAAGTCACATTATTCTTGCTGATCGTAAACCTATTGGTTTACTAAAAATGGGGGTAGTCGCACTTAACAATACGCATAAAAGCCTGCATATTAGACAGATACAAATCATGCCGAAGTATCAAGGTAAAGGCATTGGTAGTAAAGTGCTAACGGTAGTTAAAAAACGTGCTTTACAATTATGTTTACCGATCACCTTAAATGTTTTACTTAAAAATCCTGCTAGAGGGTTATACCTTAGACATGGCTTTCAGGTTGAGAAGAAAAACAGAGTAGAGTATCAGTTACGTTGTCCGTTAGAAGTCATTGCTGCATAAGACTTAATCATTGAGATTAGCCAATAACATTAGTAATTTTGACTAAAACAGTACTGATTAACTCACTACTGTTTTAGTCACCTAAACCCTGTTGAGCTAAGGTTTATAATAGCTTAGTAAATTAAGCCGTTACGTTTAACTTTGTTTGGATCAATACGTGATGGTGTAATAGAGCCATCAACTAGCGGCGTTGTAGCGGTTGCTAGCATTTTAATCACTTGTAGCATTGACGGTAGGTTCAAACTATTAATATCGTCCGATGTTTGATGATAATGCTGATCCTTATCAAGTTGTGTACTGCTAAAGCTATGAGCAGGTACACCTAATCGGGCTAAAGTGGCATTATCGGAACGATAAAATAAGTTCTGTTTAGGGTATGGATCTGCATAAACTTTCAAATTTTGTGGTGCTAATGTCTGATTTAATTGCTCACCTAGGTTAGAACGGTCCATACCTGTCATCCAAACGGTTCCCTCACCAAAAACAGCTGGTTTACCAATCATCTCAATATTGATCATAGCAGTAATTTGTTTTGGATCTATGTGGGTTGAGAAATGGCGAGAGCCAAAGCCTCCTATTTCTTCAGCACTAAAGGCTGCAAACATTAAGGTTCTTTCGTTATCACCCGTTTTGGCAAAGTAATTAGCTAAGTTAATAATGGCTGAAACGCCTGAGGCATCATCATCGGCTCCGTTAAAAATTTCTGACGTTTTTTGTGGTACATTATTAGGTGTTTCATCTACGCTAGTTTTCACACCTAAATGATCATAATGTGCTGAATAAAGTACTATTTCATTGGCTTTACTTTTACCCGGTAATATACCAACAACATTGCTTAGTGTGGTTTCACTCACCTTTGCACTGCCTTTAACTGTGAAGTTTTTTACTTGACTGATATCGGTGAGTACCATCACGATAACGCCGCCTTGGGCATTATCACTTTCATCGACAAGTTTGGTTAATCCACGAGCAAAATAGCTTTGATAGCGCTTGAAACTTTCTTCATGTTTTGAGTGCAATAAGACTAAATGCTGTCCGCCTTCATTATTTAACTTACGCAAGGTTTTACGCATATTGTCACCTTCACCAATAGTGACTATATTTATTGGCTGACTTGCTGGTAAGTTGTTTTGATCCCAAGAAAAGTCAGTGAGTGTCGTTGCCATAGACAATGATTCACTAGCGAACACTTGACCATTAATGGCAACGTTAAGTGTTTCAGGCTTAATTCTTTGTACTACATATAGCTGTTTAAACGTTGATAAACCTTGGTTTTGTGGACTTTGCTTAGGCGTTAAGCCAACTTCTTCAAAGCGTTTTGCAATAAAGCTTGCCGCTTGGCGGATATCTGGGGTGAAGTTATCACGACCTTTAAGTTCGTCACTGGCTAAATAGGTAACATCTTTAGTAACTTGCTCAAGAGTAATGGTGTTATCTATTGATACGGCAGTATCATTTTTAGCACTCTCATCACCCGAAGTTAACTCCATATGACTACAGCCAGTTAACGATAAACCAGCGAGGGACATTAAGGCGAAAGATGTTGCGAGAGCAACTGGTTTTAAACGTTTTGTATAAGTATTTTTTGTCATGTAATACGGCTCTCTTACTTGAGTTTTATGGTTTCAATCAACAAGGTTTCTTCACCAGAAGTTAACCATAATTGACCGTCTTGAATACTACATTGAAATTCCATATTGCGACTAAGTAGCTTAACTAAGGCATCACAAGTGCTGGATTCAAACTGTTCTACGGATAGGCGTTCAAATTTTTTCAAGTTATTCTCTATTTGTGACCACCAGGTATTGGCACTACTTGAATAACAGTAAAGTTTAACTGCTTTGGCTTGGTTACAGGCCTTTTTAAGGCGTTTTTCATCGAGTTGACCAAGTTCAATCCATAAGTTTATTTCATCGCTGTAATTTTTTTGCCAAATAGCCGCTTCATCTTCATCACTTACGCCTTTGCCAAACTGTAAATCCTCGTGGGCATTAAGAATGTATGCGATTAGGCGTACCATCAATCGTTGTGGTGTTTCTGAAGGATGCTGTGCAATGGTGAGTTGTAAGCTATCGTAGTAATTACGATCCATATCGGCGAGCTCGATATTGGCTTTGTAAATAGTTGCTTTAAGGGCCATGAGTACTTTGAAGTAAAAAATAATGACAGTATCATAACAGCATGGTGCTAACTTGCCAAAAGACAGCCTAGCATTGCGTAAATATTTGTAGACAATAGTTATTATTTAACTGGTATTTATCAAATGAATAGCTAGGATAAAATTAATTAATTCTACTTATGAAGGTTTTTAACGCATGATAAGGTGATGAAATAATGACTATATTATCTAAATAATTGATAGATAATTCATAATGAGGCTCACATGACAATTCAATCTTTTTTTCCGCCACAACGTACTTTAATGGGCCCTGGTCCATCTGATGTTAGTCCTCGTGTTTTATCAGCACTGGCTAGGCCGACAGTAGGTCACCTTGATCCAACCTTTATCATTATGATGGATGAAGTGAAAGAGTTACTGCAATATGCCTTTCAAACAAAAAACACATTCACTATGGCTGTATCCGCCCCAGGCTCTGCGGGCATGGAAGCGTGTTTTGTTAACTTAATCACACCTGATGATACTGTAGTGGTTTGTGTGAATGGTGTATTTGGCATGCGCATGATTGAAAATGTTAATCGTATCGGTGCTAACGTAGTGGTTGTCGAAGGAGAGTGGGGCAGAGCAGTGCAACCACAAGCCCTTGAAGAAGCGTTAAAAGCTAACCCTAAAGCCAATTTTGTTGCCTTTGTACATGCTGAAACCTCAACAGGTGCATTATCTGACGCTAAAACCTTGTGTAGTATTGCTAAAAAATATGACTGTTTGACCATAGTTGATGCCGTTACATCTCTCGGTGGTGTTGAGCTACGTGTCGATGAATGGCAGATTGATGCTGTGTATTCTGGCAGTCAAAAATGTTTATCCTGTGTACCTGGTTTATCACCGATAAGTTTTAGTGATGAAGCCGCAAAAGTTATTCAAAACCGAGATCAACCCGTACAAAGTTGGTTTTTAGATCAATCCCTTGTGATGGGCTACTGGTCCGGTGAAGGTAAACGAAGCTATCATCATACAGCGCCAGTAAATTCGCTTTATGCTTTACATGAATCATTAGTGTTGCTGCAAAATGAAGGGCTAGAAAATAGCTGGGCTCGTCATAAAAGTATGCATGAAAAACTCAGCGCAGGACTGAGTGAATTAGGTCTTGATTTTATTGTACCTGCAGATGAACGTTTGCCACAACTGAATGCTGTATATATCCCTGAAGGTATTGATGATACCAAAGTGAGGCAGTTTCTCCTCAATGAATATAACTTAGAAATTGGCGCTGGTTTAGGTGCTTTTGCTGGCAAAGCATGGCGAATAGGTTTGATGGGATATGCGGCAAGAAATGAAAACGTAACTTTATGCCTAGCGGCGTTAAAAGAAGCATTACAACAGTCGTAAATTTGTCCATTAACATAGTGATAAAACAGCTCAAAATAGGAGATCCAGTACAAGTGTTTACTTGTACTGGAACTCCTATTTTGTAAAATACTATTTATATAAAAAATTTCCCGTAGTTAGGGCCTTTGGTCTTACCAAGAACCACTATTTTCCATACTCAGCCATGGCTCTTGAGGGTCAAGTGAGCCATCCTTTTGTAATAACTCAATAGAGATATTATCGGGTGATTTTACAAAAGCCATATGACCATCACGCGGTGGGCGGTTAATGGTAACGCCATTATCGAGTAATCGCTGACAGGTTTGGTATATATCATCAACTTCAAAGGCAAGATGACCAAAGTTTCTACCTGTGCCGTATTCTTCCTCAGAGCCCCAATTATGGGTTAATTCAATTTCAGGTCCGCCAATTTCGGTTGCAAGAAAAATGAGCGTGAACTTACCTGCGGGCACTTCTGTACGCTTGGTTTCAATTAAACCCAGTTTATTAATATAAAAATCAAGGGAATTATCTAGGTCATGTACACGCACCATGGAATGTAGGAATTTCATAAAGAGCCTTATCTTGTCATTGTTATTGGAAATTACTTAGGTTGTAAGTCTACATGGAAAATACTTTGCTAACCCTAATATTTTGTAATGTTAGGCTCAAATCGTGTTGTTATTTTTTAGTTAATTCATGTGTTAACTTGTTTTAGATTAATACTTGGAACGTTAACCTCATTAATATTACCTTGGGAATTATTCAATCAAATACATTTTGGGTAATGTTTCGGTTTAGTTGCAAGGAGTAAGTATGTTTCATAAATTGTCGTTAGCAAAAAAAATAAATGCTGTACTAGTTATTTTCTCAATTATTTTTCTAAGTACAACGGTTATTTTTTTCTATTATGATGAAAAAGATTTAGCTGAGCAATTTGTTAAGAAGAACTTAGAAAGTTTAGCACTTAATTATTTTGATTCAGTCAATACTATGATGTTAACGGGGACAGTAGCCAATAGACAAATTATTCAGAACAAAATTATTAGCCAAAATGACATTGTTGAAGCACGCATTATCCGCTCTGAGCTATTGAATAAAACCTTTGGTAGTGGTTTTGGTGATCAACAAGCAAGATCGAAATTTGAACAAGATGGACTCAATGGTATTAAGGCTTATGAGTTCTCTGAAAATAATGGCAAACGTTTATTAAGCTTTATTAGTCCAATAAAAGCCAGAGAGAATTACCGAGGCACTAATTGCTTAGGTTGTCATCAAGTGAATGAAAATGACGTATTAGGTGCAGTAAAAGTAACCTACGACTTAACAAGTGTGGAACGTGAAATAACGAAGTCAGTCTCTCAAGCGGGTATTTTACAGTTAGTTATCACCATTATTTGTTTTGGTTTACTCAGTTTTACTTTTAATAAGTTAGTCTTATCTCGCCTTAAAAGGCTGAATGGCACCATTAAGGATATTGAGCAAAATCTAGACCTAAATAAAGAAATAAAAGTTTATTACGACGATGAGCTAGGTGCGGTCAGTTCGTCATTAAATAGTATGATGCAAAAATTTAAGGTGAGTTTTACTTCTATTGCTCTGGCGAATGAAAAATTAATAGAATCAGCCATACAAGTTGATGAAATATCGACACTTACCAGAGAGGCGGTACTAAGCCAAAAGAATGGCACTGATTCTGTTGCAGCGGCAATAAATGAGCTTGACGCCTCTGCAAATGAGGTTCAATTAAATACACAAGGGGCTGCAGAAAAGTCAGTTTTAGCGAGTGAGCGAGCAAAAGAAGGTTTATTGCTTGCTGAAAATGCGAAACAAGGAATTAGTAGCTTACGGGATCAAGTCATTGCTAACACAGAAAAAATTACTATTGTGAGTAATAAAACGGATGAGGTGGGTAGTATTTTAGAAGTGATAACATCTATTGCCGAGCAAACAAACTTATTGGCACTTAATGCTGCGATTGAAGCTGCTCGTGCAGGAGAGCAGGGGCGCGGCTTTGCTGTTGTTGCTGACGAGGTGAGATCATTAGCGACAAGAACAAGGGAGTCTATTGAGCAAATCCATTCAACTATTAGCGCTTTGCAATCGGATGCAAGTTCATCGGTAGCGTCAATGAATGAAGTCAGTCGACAAGCAAATGAAAAAGCGGAACAGGTGAATGATGTCGCAAGTTTATTAAAAGAAATTAGTAGAGAAATTCAAGAGTTGGATGAGCTCAATTGCCAAATATCGAGTTCTGCCAAACAACAAAATTTAGCCGCTGATGAAATTAACCAAAATGTTGTTTCAATTAGCGATGTAGCAGAGCAGTCTAGTCAAGATGCTATCAAAGGAAAACAAATAAGTGAGGAGTTATTAGCGCTTGCACAAGCGCTTGATCAGCAACTATCCAAATTTAATCTTTAAGCATTAAAAAAGCCTATCAAGCTAAACCTTGATAGGCTTTTTAGTTAATACCTTTATTCTAATAACTGTAAAGCCTGTTCACATGAATTGATACCTCATGATTATTATTAAAAAATCAATTGTTTACTTTAATCTAATTTGCAGATGACATATGGTATATCTCCGCTACTAATGACTCGGTTATATCAAGAAAATCATGTTTAAGTTATTCATTTTATCTCTATTCCTCTTTTCTATTTCAAACTCAATAAATGCTGAATCAAACTCTTTTTCCATTCCTCGTAGTGAAATCGTCGATATTAAAGACCAACAAAATGAACGGATATATCCATTATTCATAAAATTGCCGCAATCTTATAAACGTAATAGCACGAAGCGTTATCCTGTGATCTATTTAACAGATGCTTGGTACTCGTTTCAAATCATTTCTGGTGCTACCCGTTTCCCAATGAACACGGGCAAAATTCAAGAAGCTATTATTGTTGGTATTTCTTATGAGAAAGGAGCTAAGGGAAATATAAGTAGGGTTAGAGATTATACCCCCCATAAAGCAAAGGCTTGGAAAAAAGAAACGGGTGGTGCTGCTAAACATAGAACTTTCATTAAGCAGCAGGTATTTAAATATATTGATGAAAACTATAGGACGGATCAAGCCAATCGAACATTTGTTGGCAATTCATTAGGAGGTTTATTTGGCTCTTATATTTTGTTAACCGAGCCCAATATGTTTGATAATTACATCATCGGCAGCCCATCTTTTTGGTTTAATAATAAGTCACTATTTACAACCGAAGCGTTAACTCCGCAGGCCAAAGTAAGTCAGCCTATCAATGTATTTATTGGTCTTGGTGATAAAGAAACAATAAAGTTTGGTAGCGAATATGACATGGTTAATGATGCAAAGGCTTTCATGAAAATACTCGATAATATTCAACCAGGAATAATTAATAGTAAACTGCTGATAATACCTGAGGCTGATCACTATACTGCTTTCCCAACAACGGCAATACAGGGTATTAATTGGATATATAGGATTAAATCGACTAAATGAATATTATTTTGAGCACATGTTTATCTTTGTTATTTTTCATTGTATCAAGTCATGCTTTTGCCGAGATGGACCATGTCACAAAAAGTGATGTAGATTTCATTCATTATAAAGCGCAGTTAGAGCCTAATTTTAAAACGCAGTCGGTTTCAGGGAAGGTAGCTATTGAGTTTACACCACAAGTTGAAAAGGTAAGGCAGCTCACCTTTTCGGCCAAATATAAAAACATATATTCAGTAAAGCTTGCAGGTATTAATATACCTTATGTCATTGAAGGTGATGTATTAAAGGTAACATTTCAGCAAGCACTGCTCGCTGATAAACGTTATGTTTTAACAGTGGAGTACAGATCTATTCCAAAGCGGGGCATGAAGTTTTTCGATGATCACTTATTTTCGGTTTACCACACAAAAAACTGGTTAGTCTCTCATGATGTGATAGCGGATAAAGCAAGCTTTGAATTATTCCTGACTCACGACAAGCTGCTAACCTCGGTGGGTAATGGCAAATTAATAGCAAAAAAGGCGCAAAGTAACGGCAAAGTTATCTCGCATTGGCGACAAGAGTCAGATATCCCCGTTTATACCTTTGGCTTTGCTTTAGGTGAGTTTAGACATGTAACGCAGACTTATAAAAACTCAGTTGTTTCATACCTATTTCGTCAGCAGGTGAAATCTGGTTTAACTAGTCAAAAAGTAGATAATATTTTTAAAGATGTTCCGGACATGATTGAATTTTTTGAAAGGAAATCGGGATTTTCTTTACCAAATAATTCATATCGATATGTTGTGGTTGAAGGATATATGGCACAAGAAGCGGCTGGCTTTAGTTTAGTGGGGGAACAGTATGCACATACCGTGCTTGATGATAAAGATGAAAATTGGTTTATCGCCCATGAACTCGCTCATGAATGGTGGGGGAATAGTATTACCTGTGCTAATTTTTCTCATTTTTGGTTAAACGAAGGTTTGGTTCAGTTTCTTGTGGCTGCATACAAACAACAACGTTTTGGAGAGACGGCCTATAAGAAAGAATTGAAGTTAGCGATTGCTAGGGTTGACCGGGCGGTAGCTAAAGGAAAAATAGCTCCGGTGGCATTTAGACATCAAATAGAAGAAAAGCACATCAATAGAACAATGGCTTATAGCAAGGGAACACTCATCTTTTATATGCTCCGTAATAAGCTAGGAGAAAAAGTCTTTTGGCGTGCGTTAAAGCAATATAGTATAAATAATAGGCAACGTTCGGTAACTACCGATGACTTGAGAAGTGCCTTTGAAAAAGCTAGCGAAGAAGATTTATCTACTTTCTTTAATCGCTGGGTTTATGGAGAAGAAGTACCCAAGCTAACTTTATGATGAGGACTTGCCTTTTACGGAACATTTTTTAATTTCATGCTCTCTCTATTGAAGTGTCGATGATTTGGTTTGCTTGCATCCACCATGATGCTATGCATAACGGGTTTAGAGAGTTTATTTTTAAAAAAATATATGAGAGGTGATTTGAATAACAACTCAAAAGGTATAAATTGTTAAATGAGGTTAAAGAATGTTTGAACATTTGTGATGGTGGGATTACATCTGACAATAGGCAGAGGCACACTAAAAGTGGCTCAAACTTGAACCACTTTTAATATTTACTTAGCTCTAATTTAGACCAGACCACCATTTTGTTTGGCTTTTCGTTGCGCTAATATCAATTGGCTCACCAACAATAGGGGTGATGATATCAATATTGTTTATTGTTGCTAAAGCGGTAATTCTTTCCAAAGGTTCATACCAAGCATGGAAAGCTAAATCAAAAGTACCATTATGAGCAGGTAACATTTTTTTACCTTGGACATCAATATGAGCTTGTAAGCTTTGTTCGGGTGTCATGTGAACATCGGGCCAATCTTTATCATAAGCACCGGTCTCAATTATACTTAAATCAAATGGTCCATATTTACTCCCTATCTCGGAAAAACCATCAAAATAGCCACTGTCGCCACTATAAAATAGTGATTGTTCAGCGCTTTTTATTACCCAAGAACCCCAAAGTGTTTTGTTGCTATCCGTTACTCCACGTCCAGAAAAATGTTGTGCTGGTGTTAAGGTAAAATCTAAACCACTTAATTGAATTGATTGCCACCAGTCTAGTTCGGTAACCTTATTTGACTCGACTCCCCATTTCACCAAATCTTGAGCTATTCCTAGTGGCACAATAAAGTTATTTACTTTTTCTTTAAGTGATTTTATTGCCGCTTTATCAAGATGGTCATAATGATTGTGTGAAATAATTACCCCTTCTATTTCAGGCAGTTGTTCAATAGAGATAGGGGGCTGATGAAAGCGTTTAGGGCCAATAAAACTAAACGGTGAAGCTCTGTCAGAAAATACAGGGTCTATTAACCAATATTTTGCGTTAGCTTTTAATAAAAAGCTCGAATGACCTAATCGAAATAGTGTCATGGTATTTTCAGGCAAATCTGAAAGCACAGTAGCTGTGATTTGTTGAAGAGGAATAGGTAACGTCGGTTCAATATCAACTCGCTCTTCTGTGACATAACGCTTGATGTAACCAGGAATTTTACTAAACGACATTACTTCAAAGTTAACTTTATTATGAAATTTTCCTTGTTTAAATTGTTGCGATGTAGTGAAAGCTTCATCATTAACATTTGTCTGTAAAAGGGTACATGCACTCAAAATAACTCCTATAGCACTTAAGGCGATAAATATTCTTAACATTAGTATCTCGATTGTTGTAAACTACACTGTGTAGTGTAATCTATTTTCTTGAAAAGTAAACTATTCAGTGTAAAATTGTTAGAATAGATTTGATAAGGTAGATAAAGTAATGGCTCGAAGCATAGAAAAGAAGCAAGCAATTTTAGCTGCTGCGATTGCAGAGTTTAAAAATAAAGGCTTTGAAAGCACTAGTATGGATCAAATAGCCATGACGGCATCGGTATCTAAACGTACTGTCTATAACCACTTCCCCAGTAAGGAGCTTTTATTTGATGCTATTCTTGAGAAAATGATCACGCTTTTTTCTACCGCGGTATCTATTCAGTATCAAAGCGAGAAGGAGTTAACATTACAGCTAATTGACATAGCCGAGCAAGAAATTGCGCTCTTGTCTGACTCTGCTTTTGTTGATTTAGCGAAAGTTATTATGGCTGAAATGATGCATTCACCGCACCGAATAAATAAAGCCTTAGCGGAAGTGGAGAGTAGGGACGGTGATCTAACTAGTTGGATTATTTCGGCAGGTGCTGACGGTAAATTAAAAGTAACTGATGCGGAATTTGCAGCGACGCAATTTTTTGCTTTAATTAAGGCCTTTTGTTTTTGGCCTCAAGTAGTTCAAGGACAAGCATTTCCTGAAAAAGCGCAACAAGTAAAGATAATAAACTCCGCGGTTGCTATGTTTATAGGTAATTATAAAGCCTAATTCTTAAAGTAAAACTAGCACTTATTAAGGAAGTATGGTTAATGAAAACACGCTCAGATGATTTAACAATGTTACTTGCTGTCGTTGATATGGGCAGTTTCTCCGCTGCTGCCGATAAACTTGATATGCAAGTAGCTAAAGTGTCGCGCGCTGTCAGCCGTATAGAAAAACAACTCAATACTACCTTAATTAGCCGCACCACACGCCGTCTTGAATTAACTGAAGAGGGACGATCTTATGTCGGTCAAATCCGCGCAGGTTTACAAACCTTATTACAAGCAGAAGAAGACCTTTTAGATCAAGATGGCGTGATAAAAGGTAAACTTAGAGTTGATGCGGCTAGTCCGTTTGTCCTGCATCAAATAGTACCTCACGTGCAAGGTTTTCAGCAAGCGTACCCAGAAATTGAGCTAGAGCTTTCTTCGAACGAAGGCTACGTAGATTTACTTGAACATAAAACTGATATTGCTTTTCGCATTGGACATTTAACCGACTCGAGCTTGCACGCGCGTTTTATGGGGAACAGCGAACTTTTTATTGTTGCATCACCTGCATATGTTGCTAAAAATGGTGCACCACAAACGTTTGCTGATCTAGACATTCATCAACGCATTGGTTTTATTAATTCAAAAAATTTAAACTTCTGGCCAATAGCATCAGGTATTCAAATAACACCAACCATAGCAACAAGTAATGGTGAAGTTGCTCGGCAATTATGTTTACAAGGAGTGGGTATAAGTTGTTTATCAGGTTTTATGATCAATGAAGACCTGCGTAAAGGAAACTTAGTAAGCTTATTTGCAAAAGCACAGATGCTCGAATCGGACCGTCGTAAGATTCATGCACTCTATTACAAAACTTCTGCAGTATCTCGTCGTATCACAGCCTTTCTCGATTTTATCGAAGCTCGCCTGAAATTATAATCGCTAGTCTGAGTTGTTATTATTGTAATAAATGCAAAAGTAATTTGTATTCTTGCATCTTAATCAATATTAATATCTCATTATAATGATCTCATCAACTTAATACGTAGCCAATTACGTAGCAGATTACGCAGGTGAGCATTATGAACAAAACATTATTAACGCCAATTCAATTAGCCGGTAAAACCCTAAAAAATCGCATAGTATTACCACCAATGACACGTTCGCGTGCCAATAACCCCGAGCAAGCAGCAACGGCCTTAATGGCTGAGTATTATAGCCAGCGCACCAGTGCAGGTCTTATGATCAGTGAAGGTACACAAGTCTCGCCACTAGGTAAAGGCTACGCATGGACACCAGGTATTTATAGCGCTGCGCAAATTCATGGCTGGCAACAAGTGACGACACAAGTACATAAAGATGATGCGGTATTTTTTGCACAACTATGGCATGTTGGCCGCGTAACGCACCCTGATAATATTGGCGGGCAACAACCTATTTCATCATCTGCACTTACAGCTAAGGATGTAAAAGTCTTTGTTGATAATGGCACTAGTGAGCCAGGGTTTGTTGATGTAGTAACGCCACGTGAGATGAGTAAAGCTGATATTAAACAAGTGGTAAACGAATTCAAACAAGCTGCCCTTAATGCAGTAAAAGCAGGTTTTGATGGTATTGAATTACATGCCGCTAATGGTTATTTAATTAACCAATTTATTGATTCACAAGCAAACAACAGAACGGATGAATACGGCGGTAGTTTAACTAATCGCTTACGCTTTTTAGAGGAAGTGGTTATCGCGATGAGTGAAGTTATTGGTAGCGAAAAATTAGGTGTACGTTTAGCGCCATTAACCACCTTAAATGGCGCTGTTGATGCCAAGCCAGAAGAAACGTATACCGCAGCAGCTTCGTTACTTAATAAGCATAATGTCGGCTATATCCATATTGCCGAAGCTGATTGGGATGATGCACCAGTTATGTCTATTGAATTTAAGCAGGCACTTAGGGAAAACTTCGCTGGCGTGCTTATTTATGCGGGTAAATATACCGTTGAACGTGCTGAAAAAGCGCTTAGCGATGGTCTAGCAGATATGATTGCTTTTGGTCGCCCGTTTGTTGCAAATCCTGATTTGCCAGAGCGTATTAAAAATAATATCCCTTGGGCAAAACATGATGCTAATAGCTTATTTGGTGGCGGCCTAAAAGGTCTAATTGACTATCCAAAAGCCCAAGCACAAGCACAAGCAGATAAAGCATAATTATATCCGTTGAAGAATTAGCTATAGTTGCCAAAAAACCAAATGACATTAACGCTAATGCTTTCATTAAATAGTTCATTAAATAGTTCATTATTACTCCGAAAAATCCTGTGTCTCATAGTATAAAAGCCTTTGCTGCTTGCAAGGCGTTTTCAACAGTAATGGCGACTTATTGTCTATGGGTTGGGCAATTAGCATTGTATTAGTCCCTAATGTATCTGAGCATTCTCTCCCTATGATTAGGGCATCATATGACGGTTTTTCATTGATCACATGAATAAAAAGCTTATCCGTTGTCAAAGCAAGCTCTCTTACCAGCCATTGTTGTTTTTGCGTTTTAACATCGTTATTTGAAACAGTTATTTGCTTGTTAACTAACATTTTTACAAATTCAAGCTGAATGTCTTCAAGCCATGTTTTACCACCGCGCTCGAAATGTCCTTTAAACACAGTCGTTGATAGCGTAAGTTGTTGATTTTCAATGAGACGATTTAAATCAAATGGCTCAGGTAAAATAGTTACCATCTGGGATAAATACTTATCAGCGGATAGACTACTATCACCCTGTAGATAATCAATGATTTTTTGATTTTGCTTAGTATTGACTTGATATATTAATTGGTAATCATGTGGCTTTCGATAAAGCGGTAAATGGTTGGCATATAAGGTTGTGCCATCGGTAAATAACACCATACCGTGACTGCCCATTCTATGGAGGTGTTTTGACTCTTGATGAGCATTGCTTGAGAAGGCGGAAACCATTAATAAAATAACAATAAGGATAAAACGAGTATTTATAAATTTCATATTCTTTGACCAAGTACTAGAAGCAATAAATAGAGTGTTGGCGCAGTATAGACAGCTATATTTTGGATAAAAATCGAAAAACAGTTATCAATCGATTCCTAATTGGATATGATTTGGTTTTTATTGATATGTATTTGGTGTTGGTGGCTGTTTATGGATATAGAAGATTTACGACAATTCTTGGTTATTGCTCAGGTAAATAACTTACAGCTAGCATCGCTGGAGTTAAATAAAACCGCAGGTGCTTTATCTAAAGTCATCAAACGTTTGGAGACGAAACTCAATACTCAACTTTTTGATAGAAGTGGTCGTAATATTATACTTAACCTACAGGGTGAAAGATTTCGTCAATATGCCCAAAATATTGTGCATGAGTTTGATCAAGTGCTAAGTGAGTTTGGCAATGTCAGTAATAAGATCAAAGTGAATATCACTGGGCCATCGGTATTGGTGCAATTTTGGTTGCCGCAGCTTATTGAAAAGCTAGGTAAAGATAATTGCGAAGTAAACCTGCAAGTTGACTGGGAAGGGCAGGCGCTTAATCAAGTTGAAAACGGCATGATGCATATGGCATTAGCAACCCAGTTCGCCTCATTCGAGCGAAGTAATAACAGTGATTTAACGAGTGTGGTGTTAGGGGAAACTGTTTTTAGAGTGGTCGCAGCTGAAAATCATACTTTATTTAACGATTACCCAGATGGTCAAATTAATTGTTCTCAGCTACAGGACTATATCTTTGCCTGTCCCAGTGTATCGCCATTTTGTGGTATTAAACGCGGTGTAGGCTCTGATGGTTGGCAGGATGAAAAAGTGCCACGGACTATTGGCTTTCGTTGTAATGACTTTAGTGTGCTTATGTCACTAGTAAGTCAAGGTGATGCGCTTGCTTATGTACCAGATTTTATTGCTGAGCAGTATGGCTTAAATGTTGTTGAGGTCAGTGATATCAACCATGTAAATAAAGAAGTTATTGCACTTTATTATAAGCCAAGCAAAGCAGCAGGCTGGCTAAATAAATTCATACATTCCATTGCAAAGTAGGCATAAAAGAAGCGATGCATAATAGCCATGGTTTTAAAGTAGATGTTTCATAGCGGCTATTACTGCTTTAGACAATTTAGTTAGGCTCTGAGCTCTAGTTTGTTTGAGCATACATGATTAATCAGCTCAGGAAAAAA
>Ga0209396_1002877_pt1 | contig 17764 bp, 13 predicted proteins | sample GOMGulsemesocosm_6_FD_184638 | JGI IMG/M metagenome (GOLD analysis project Ga0209396, IMG submission 184638) | Methane-oxidizing microbial communities from mesocosms in the Gulf of Mexico - GOM8C Gulf of Mexico (SPAdes) (version 2) | ecosystem: Environmental > Aquatic > Marine > Cold seeps...
CAGAGTCTGTCAGAGTTGAATGATGGCGCGATTAGACAGTATTTTTTAGTCGCCTTCAATTTTTAGCTGACAGTTTTGAGTGACCTTGTTCACGAATTAAAATACCGATTAGAAGTGAGGATATAAGGGATTGATAGATAACATATCTTAAATAAGCTGATGTGCTCAAAAATCATACAATCCGAATAAAGCTGATAGAGCGCACGCAGCGCTCTTTAAAGTTATGTTGTGGCTGATTTGCTAATTAATGAGTAAGTAAGCTTACCCCGATAACCATTAATAAACAAAACGCAAATTTACGCATCGTATCTAAGCTGATCGGTGGTGGATAACGCTTCGCAATCCAACTCATGCCCAGTACAACAGGAATACAAATCAATGCGAATAACAGCATATCACTGGTAAGTCCGCCTTGGATACCGACCATAGTAATTCGACTAATTGAACTGACAAAGAAAATGCTCAATAGATATAAACGAATAAGGTTTAGTGTAAAAGGTTGACGATAGAAGATATAAACCAGTGGCGGACCACCCATACTAAACATACCTGTGAGAATACCCGACGCAGTACCTGCACCAAAGAACATACCTTCATGAGATTCTTTACGATCTTTATGGGGTGATTTTACAATCATACTAATACCGGCACCAATAATGGCGATACCAAGGATATTTTGTAACATTTGATTGTATTCACTGCTTAAAAATTCAAGTAATGTTAAGCCAATAATTAAACCTGGTAGCATCCCAGCGACGGTTAATAGTACCAAACGTCTATTGAGTTGTTGAAAAGAACCTTTCAGTATAAAGATACTATTAATTAAGGTCACAAAACTAATCACAACAGAGGTAAACGCAATGGGTACTAAATTAAATGTAGTAACTGTGCCCATTACTATCATGCCTAAAGCAAACCCAGCAACACTTTGTACGTAGGTAGCGACAGCTATTATGGCCATAAAGGGTAGTAAAGTTTCGACGAGCATTATGTATTCCTAATCGTGGTAATTAATACGAACTCGCGGTATTTACTCATCAAAGTTGGCATGAATGCACTGTTATGTGTAATTACTTAACATTTTCGAAGTGGCCTTTATTGTACTGAGAATACAAGCATTACTCAATTAATCTATATCCTTTAAAGCATTATTTAGTGTAAATTAGGTAATGATTTGTTTGGAGAGTAAAATGAAACAACCTATTGTTGGGTACCATAAAGATGAAGAGGATGATTGGGTCGCTGAACTAGCATGTGATCATTTTCAGCATGTTCGCCACAATCCACCTTGGTTTTGTCGCCCGTGGGTTGTTACAGTAGATGGACGTGAATCTATGCTAGGGTATGAGCTTAACTGTAAAAAATGCGATGAAGGTGCACCTCGCGACAAGGATTGACGAATTTACCAATTTTATAGTATCTAAGATTAGCACCCAAGATTAGCATCCAAGATGGAGTAAGTCAGATGAAATTAATTTATACCCACGAGAATGGTTTCCTTGTTAATAATGCGAAAAATCTTATTGAAGCAAATGGTATTGAAACGGTACTTAAAAATGAATTTTCATCTGGCGCAGTGGGAGAAGTATCCGCATTTGATGCATGGATGGAACTCTGGGTGTTCAATGATAAAGACCTTGAACCTGCACTCGAAATTATTGCGACGATGCAAAGCAAAGCGGATGATCCAGAATGGCATTGTGACCAATGTGCAGAAGAAAATGACGCCTCATTTGATGTTTGTTGGAATTGCCAAAGCGAGCATTAGTTTTAAGAGATGAATCTATTATCTATTAGTTAAGGAAGAACTATGTTGAAAGTGTATGGAGATATACAGTCTGGTAACTGCTACAAGGTGAAGCTGCTACTGTCGTTTCTTGATATTGAGCATGAATGGCTACACGTCAATATTCTCGATGGTGAAAGTCAAACTCGAGAATTTTTACAGAAAAACCCCAATGGCAAGATACCGACTGTGGAGTTTAGTGATGGTCGATTTTTATCTGAGTCGAATGCCATATTAACTTATTTTTCTGAAGAGACTGATTACAGTTCGAGTGATAAATTTGACCGTGCGAAAATAGCACAATGGCTTTTCTTCGAGCAATACAGTCATGAACCATTTATTGCGGTAGCGCGTTTTATCCAATACTACTTAGGGCTGCCTGTAGAGCGTAAAGCTGAATATGAAGCTTTACAAATTGGTGGGCATAAAGCATTGGCGTTGATAAATGAGCAATTATCTTTAACGCCATATTTAGTCGGCGAGCAATTATCTATCGCTGATATTGCACTATACGCTTACACCCATGTTGCCCATCAAGGTGGTTTTGACTTAGCTTTGTACCCAAGCATAGAAGCATGGTGCCAGCGAATTAAAAGTCGCCCCGGTTATATCGCGATGGCGTAGTTTATAGTTGCGGCATAGGCGTGTTATTTTACTCAACCCTAATCTTACTCGCCTTTGCCATTCTTGTTGTGGCTTAATGAATTTGTACACCGCAACAGTCGTCGCAGCTCATGCCTTATCATTGCAATGACCTAACCCATAGTGACTACTTTACTCAAAACACTAAATTACGCTCATGCTAACGGCTTAAAAGTTAGATCCTTTGTTCTATACCCACTCATGTTTTCCTGTGATATCTGTCACTTTTCGACAGATATAATTGTCGGTTCTAAAGTCTTAAAAATAATGACATTGGAGTATTCGACGCTGACAAAGCCTTGTGCTTCGCGCTTATGCTGATTGTTAAGGTTAATTTAATTGTTATCGCCTATCTATGTCCTTTTTTCATGCTTAATTAAGGTATTTTCATTTGCTTCAAGCAGTCATATTTTAGTGATACATTAATTTTACTTTCAGATTTAATCCTATTCATGGATTACTCTAAAAGACAGTCAAGCTAAGGATGGCTTGAGATTGAATGAGAGTACACTTTACTCTCTCACATTTGCCAAGGATTGGGTCACAAATGGAAACTACAAAACAAAAGATATCTGCGGATTACATCACATTAGATCGCATTTCTATCCAGCAAGTAAAGGAAATGCATAGCCTATTTATTCAGTACTATCACAACGCTGAATTTTCAACTTTCATCGATGACCTGTCTGAAAAAGACGGATTAATTTTAATTCGAGAAAACAAGTCAAAACGAATTGTTGGTTTTAGTACCTTAAAAACATTACGTTTTAGCCTTAAAGGAAAAGAGGTCAAAGGTATCTTCAGTGGTGATACTATTTTAGAACGCAAATATTGGGGAACGAATAAACCAATGATTTGTTTTGTTAAGCTGCTATTAAAAGAAAAACTAAGAGATCCACTCACGCCATTATTCTGGTTACTTATTTCTAAAGGTTATAAAACTTATTTATTATTGGCGAATAATTTCCCTAAACATTATCCTCACCATCAAGGCAAGTTTGATGAGCTATCATCTGTTGTCGATCAATACTGCCAGCATCTATATCCAAATTACTTCGACGAGCAACAACAAATTCTAGACTTTGGTGGCGATTACCAAAAGCTACGTGGTGAAGTCGCCGAGATAACCACTGAATTGAAGCGGAGTGTACCGAAAATCGGATTCTTTGAAGAACGTAATCCACAGTGGCGTCAGGGTAAAGAGCTACCTTGTATTGGTGAAATTAACGCGTCAATGTTCACTTTTTTTGCACATAAATCATTACGTAAAATATTACAAAAGCACAATGTTAATTGGGATTTAGGACTTATAAATTTAACTCGCCGTTTAGTGAAGTAGGGAGATATTATGGCGTTAATAAATGGCATCACTCGTAAGGTTGCGCATAAATTTACTCATAAAGCCGCACAGAACCTGAGCTCGCGTGGGTACAAACAGTTTTGCAAAGCTTTAGCGCAACCACAAGCCGTGCAACGTGAAAAGTTGAGTTCGTTACTCAAAGTGATTGCACCAAGTGTATCGGGTAAAAAATATAATTTATCGAGTTCGCTATTTTATGAAGAGTTTATTCGTAAAGTTCCGATCACTGAATATGGTGATTGGGCTGAACAAATTGACAAAGCGAGGTCTGGTAGTAGTCAAGAGTTGAGTATCGAAGCGAATGAGCGATTTCAACCGACGAGTGGTTCAACGTCCAAAATCAAATGGATCCCTTATACACAGTCATTTTTGAATGAACTCGATGCCGCTATTTCTCCTTGGATGATGGATATGTATAAGCATCATCCAGGCATGTTGAAAGGGACGCATTATTGGTCATTGTCCTGGATGCCGACAGAACTAAGGCGTACTATTTCAGGTGCGGTGAATGATGACTTAAAATTACTGCCTTGGTGGAAACGAATATTTATGGGACTGACGAGTTCAGTGCCTGAAGGCGTGTCTTTAGCTGATACATCGGAAGACTCTCAATTTGCCACCCTCTGCTATTTACTCGCGGATAAGTCATTAAGCTTCCTGTCAGTGTGGAGTCCCACTTTTGCCCTGACGTTATTTGATAATATTATTAAACATAAATTAGAGTTGGTGTCGGTACTTGCCACGGGTAAGTGGGGCGAACGTACACCTGCATTACCTGGCTTGAAATGCCCCAGATCACAGCGGGTAGCCGAGTTACTATTACAGTGGCAGGGCGGCATTTCCGCTGAGCTATTACAACAGATTTGGCCGAAACTGGCTTTGGTTAGCGCATGGGATACCTCATCATCTGCTACGTGGGCGAATAAATTACAAAATTTACTGCCACAAGCTGAGTTCCAGGGTAAAGGGCTGTGGGCGACTGAAGGTGTGGTCACTATTCCTTTCCAAAATAAGTATCCATTGGCTATATGCAGTCATTTTTATGAATTTATTGATCTTGATACTGAAGAAGTATTTCCTGCTTGGAAACTCAAACAAGATCAATTAGTACGTCCTGTATTAACCACGGGTAGTGGCTTGTTGCGTTACGCGATGAAAGATAAATTACGTGTCAGTGGTTTCCTACAAGATTGTCCTTGTTTTGAATTTTTAGGCCGATTGGATGGCATAGATCTTGTCGGTGAAAAGATGAGTCCTGAAATCGCGCTTGAAGTTATGAAAACGGCGGAACAAAATCCGCGCTTAACAGCGATCACTGTTTTTGCAGTACCAGCGAATACACCAAACGAAAAACCATTCTATCTTTTACTGTGTGAACCGAATAGCAAGATTACCGAACTTGAAATGAAGCAGGTTGCTGCCAATGCTGAAGCTGAATTAAAGGCTTGTTTCCATTACCAACTAGCAAGGGAGCTTGGCCAGTTGGGAGCTTTAAAAGTATGTTGTAGCCAGAACGCGCGAGATCTTTATTATTCTCGTTGTGAAGCGCGTGGCATGGTTGTGGGCAATATCAAAATTGAGCCGTTAGTACTTTGGGATATTGAGACTCCAAACGTATTTTTAGACGCGATTGCCGCATAACTATATCGTCGTTATCGAATAGTTGTTGGGAAACCGTGAGTATGTTGTCGCGTAATCGTAATGTATGTCGCTTCATTAAGTTGTAGAGGTAAAATAAATGGCAAGCCGATTTTATACCAGGCCAGCGCAAGCAAATGATTCTGATGAATTGATCGCGTTAATCGCAGCAACACCACAGGCTGGGACCATTACTATAAATTTTGAACGTAGTCCTGATTTTTTCATGGCCACGAAAGTGGTGACTCAAATACCGGATGTGTGGGTCGCGATTGAGCGTGAAAGCGATCGCGTTGCTGCTATATTTAGTATTGGTCAGCGTGATGTTTATGTTAATGGTGAACGTCAGAAAGTACGTTATGGTAATGATTTACGGATCCATCCTGACTTCAAAAGTGGTCGTACTCTATTTAACTTGCTTAAATGTTATCGCAAAGCGATGGGCAGCGATTGGATGCAGACGGTGATCTTGAGTGATAATAATGCATCATTAAACTCGATTGGCAGTGGGCGTAGCATCACTCCTACGTATTATGATTTTGGTGAGATGACAACACATATGTTGTATTTAACTAAACCTCGTTTAACTACGCCGAGTCCAAGTCCGGAGAGTAAGTTTAATATCCGTAAAGCGGACCATAATGATATTGAATTGATGCAAGTGTTTTTTGAGCAGCAAGCTAAGACTAAGCAGTTTTATCCGCACTATGATTTTATTAAATTGTTGGATGGTGATGAGTATTACCGAGGACTCGACATCAGTAATTATTATTTGATGTTTGAGGGTAGCAAGCTAGTAGCAATGGCGGGTATTTGGGACCAGAGTAGTTTTAAGCAAACTCGTTTTGTTGCTTACAGCAAATTAATGTCAGTGGCGCGTTTAGTCAATAACGCTTATTCCAAGTTATTTGGCGGCATGATGCTACCGAAAGCTGGGGACAAACTGAGTTATGTTTCACTGCATAGTTTGTTAGTCATTAATGACGATGAAAAGTTATTTTCGCGGTTACTACAGCATATTTATAATGATTGTTTAGCGCAAAATTATCAGGCGCTAGTGTGCGGATTACCCTCGTTAGATACTCGCCAGCGTATTCTCGAACAGTATCGCTCTAAAGTACTGCACAGCAAGCATTTTATTGCGAGTTATCACGATGATCCTCGGCATAAATTTGATACCACATATCCGCTGTATTTAGAGGCAGCAAGACTGTAAGCAACACAAAGGTATAGTAGACAAAAATATTGTAAACGACAGTAAAGTAAAGACAGTTTCGATTTGTTCGAGGCATTCAGTTTGGTTAACAAGGAAGCTAACCGATGAGTAGTAGCCAAAATAAAGATTATATAGCAATGTGGTTTCAGGCACGTAAAGCGTTTGGGATCGGTGACCGGATGAATGTAGGGTTGCTAAATAAAACCACGGATGACATAAATTGGTTTGAATTTGCGCACAGTAAAATGGATGGTTTAGGCGGGCTTACCACAATCTTACGTGAGCATGATTACCCTTGTAAGGATTTACCCAAGATCGCAGATAAAATTGCGCCATCTAATTGGCAGCAAATTAAAATGCTGTTTGCAGGTGGCAAGTCTAATGTCCCAAAAACAATGCGCTGGAAAACTACGTTTCCAGATTATGCAGCGATAAATCTAGCTGATAATGACAAGAGTACTCAATACAGTAATAGTAAGGGTACTCAATACAGTAATAGTACTCAATACAGCAATGATGCCCCTATTATTAATGCTTACTTCACTAAAGCTGAAACGCTTGAAATCAAAAAATTAGCAAAAAAACATCGAGTCGCACTGAATATCTATCTGTTTTGGGCACTAAACAGAGCCGTTGCAGAGCAACTCCTCGCTTCTCAACAAGATTATTACTGGCTCTACCCAGTTAATTTACGTGGCGCATTACCCAATATTCCTGAAACAGGAAATTGTTCTTCAGGTATTAACGTTGTGCTTAATAATACCATTGCCCCGCGGGATATTCAGTTACAAGTGAAGCAGCAAATCAAAGCCAAAAGTCATTGGCAACTTTGGTGGCAGGCTCACATCGGTAAGATCATTGGTGACAAGGGCATACGTCGTGTTTATCAATATGTCAGCGAACGCCAATTCTATGCTGGATCATTTAGTTTTTTAGGTAGCTGGCCATTAAAAGATGATAATAACCCAGCCATTAATCAAGATGATATGTGGGTTTGTTGTGGTATTGGCACCAAGAACTACCCCGTCTCGACAGGTATTTTATTGTGGAATGAGCAGTTGTCCTTAGGGTTAAAACTACATCCTTATATTGCCCAAGATATCGAGACCACTGAAGGATTGATGCAGTGCTGGAAGCAGCATCTGTTACAAGGTGATTTACTGGCGATCAAAGAAACGACTGCGAGTATCAGCCGCGATGAGAGTATCACTGCTACAGCAAGCGTAGAGGCGACAGCTCAAGTCGTCAAATTAACCAAAACAAAGCGTTCTATTAAGTTAGCAAAGGCAACACATTCTAGTAAGTTAAAGCAGGCGCTCCTACCTAAGTACCAGAAAGGAGTGCAGCAAGCTAAAGCAAGGTTATCGCCACATTGGCAGAAGGGAAGGGCGTTATATATTCGCCATAAAAAAGTATCAATACCGCTCTCTATTATCGCATTAACCTTTATCAGTATGACTCTGTTATCTGTTATTCGCCCGCAAAGCCAAATCAATCCTGAGATTAACCGTTTTCCATCAGTACGTTATATGGATGTGGTTTTTGACGATGCAGTGATCCCTATTTTTAGTCGTGGTATTGTTGCGGCAAAAACGCAAATTAGCCTAAATTCAGAAGTGACCGCAAGGGTTAAATCGGTTGCTGATAACTTCACCGCGGGTGGTTATTTTAATGCTGGCGATGTGTTGTTATCGATGGATGATGAAGCATACCAACTTGAAGTGATTAAAAAAAAGCAGGCCGTGGATGGTGCATTACTACACTTAGCTGAAGCTAAAGCCAAGGCTCACGTGGCGCGACGCGGAGTTGCGCGTAAAGCCACCAATTTTGCTCGTCACATTCCGCAAATTAATGATGCTAAAAGCCGGGTTAAGGCAGCTGAGGCAGATTTACGTTTAGCCAATATAAAACTAGAGCGAGCGGTAATTAAAGCGCCGTTTTCTGGTCGGGTTAAAGCGGTGAGTGTTGGTCGAGGTCAATTAGTTAATTCGGGCGAAGTCATTGGTGAAATATACTCGCTAGATAAGATGCATGTGCGTCTGCCTGTTGCGGATAAATATTTAACCTTGATGGATTTACCATTCAAAGTCACCGCATTTACTAATGGTAATAATACGGAAGCCGCTGTAGGTGAAGCCATAGTTGAAAGTCCTCTGGTTATCCTTTCTGTGAGCGTGAATAATAAACGCTTCCAATGGCACGGGACTATTACTGGTACTGAAGGTGGATTAGCCGAGAATAGACTGCAGTACATTATTGCTGAGGTATTAAACGACCCGGATCAACCGCTATATTTACAACCCGGTCGATTTGTGACTGCCGAAATCGCTGGTCGTGAGTTTGAACAAGTGGTTATTATTCCTCGTTTAGCATTGCGTAATGATAATAAAGTGTGGCTGTTGGATACTGAACAACGTCTTAAGATCGCTACGGTTGAAGTGCTTCATCAAGGTAAAGAACAGGTTTATATCACCGGTGGTTTAAATGCAGGCGATAAATTGATATTAACCCCACTTGATGTCGCCGTAGATGGCATGAAATTGAATGTGATCAGCTTAGACTTAGACCTCGATCTAGAAAGTGCGCAGCATAATGTAACCGCGCAGATTGAGGTGAAATCATGAGGGGTTTAATCACTTGGTTTGCCAAAAATAGGGTCGCGGCAAATCTGATCATGATGGTGATTATCGCGCTTGGTTGTTTAGCATTACCTGAAACCCGTAAAGAGTTAATTCCCGGTGTCTCCTTAGAGCGTATTGCGATCTCGACATTGTATCCTGGTGCTGCACCGCGAGAAGTGGAAGCCCTAGTCTGTACCCGCATCGAAGCCGTTGTTTATGATATCGCAGGGACACTCGATTTAACCTCATTCGCGAGTTCAGGATCTTGCTATACCACCGTTGATATTGCCGATGGTTATAGTACCAAGGCGGTATTGGATGAAGTTAAATCAAGAATTGAAAGCATCAACTCATTTCCTGAAGAGGTAGCAAAACCTGTTGTCAGTGAATTGATTGAACGTTATCGGGTTGCAAAACTTATTATTTCAGGTGCTGGTGATGAGTGGGCATTAAAGCGATTAGCAGAAAACATTCGGTTAGATTTACTCGAAGATCCGGTTATTTCGGTTATAGAGTTACAAAACGCAAGACCATACGAGATCAGTATCGCTTTATCAGAAGACAGTTTGGCACAATATAACTTAAAGTTCGAAGATGTGGTTAATACGTTAAAAGCCACTGCGCTTGATTTACCTGGCGGTAGCCTGGCGACAGAGCAGGGCGATATATTGATCCAAACCTTAGGCCAGATTGAAAGTGCCGATGACTTTGCCAGTATTATTTTACAAGCGAATGAAGACGGTGGCCGGATCTTACTCAGTGATATAGCCACTATTCACGATGGCTTTCGTGATGAGGGCACAATGGCTCAGCTTGATGGTCAACGGGCGGTATCATTAGATGTATACCGTGTGGGTGACCAGAACATTATTGAGGTTGCCGATGTAATAAATAAATACGTAAAATCACCAGCAACCTATCTGCCTGAAGGCATTAGTTTGTATGTTTGGCAAGACGATTCTAAGTTGTTCATGAGTCGTATCGATTTATTAGTTGGCAATGTGTTTAGTGGTTTGTGTTTATTGTTTGTCATTTTATTATTGTTTTTAAACTGGCGTTTATCGTTTTGGGTCAGTTTAGGTATCCCAATTTCGTTCATGGGGGCGTTTTGGTTGTTACCTGTGTTTGATGGCTCTATCAATATCATCTCTTTATTCGCATTTCTACTGGTGCTCGGTATTGTAGTTGATGATGCGATTGTCGTCGGTGAAAGTATTTACACCGAGCAAGCAACAGGCAATAAAGGCGTTGAAGGGGCGATTGAGGGGGCTTATAAAGTCGCCAAACCCATTACCTTTGCCATTATAACCAGTGTCATTGCCTTTATGCCGTTACTGTTTTTACCTGGACCAGAGGGTAAACTCATGCAGGTTATTCCTGTTGTTGTTATTACCACACTACTATTTTCTTTGTTTGAATCGTTATTTATCTTACCTGCACATTTAAGCCATCAACCCGCTGACAATACTATTAATTCTGATGATGGTAATTCAGATAGAAATAGTTTAGCTCCTGGAAACCAAAATCGACTGATGCGCAATATTAAAATCATTGGCGGGCAATTAGCAGGGATACAAACTAAGTTTTCTGCCGCGTTAGAAATGTTCGTTATTCGCCAATATAAACCTTTTCTAGATTATGTATTGCGCTGGCGCTGGAGTTATATTCTGGGATTCGTAGGGCTGTTTTTTATTTCGTTGACCTTACTTTCCAGTGGTTGGTTACGTACGGTATTATTTTCGGCCATTGAAGGTGATATTGCCTATGCGAATGTCACTTTTGCTGAAGGCAGTAATCCGCAGAAAACCAAACTCGCATTGTTAAAGATTGAAAAAGAAGCCTTGCAGTTACAGCAAGAGTTGACTGATGACAACGGTATTTCTGCTATTGCCCACGTGTATTCTGTTGTGGCACCGATAAGTAAGTATTCACGCGAATCACAAGCGGCAGCTGATGATCATATTGGCCGAGTATATCTGGAGTTATCAGTATCGAACGACCGGGTAATGTCTGGTCATGACATCATTAGTCACTGGCGTGAGCGGGTTGGTGAAATTGAAGACAGTATTGAATTAAGCTTTGTCTCCGACCTTACCCCGCCAAGCGCCGATATCAATATTGAATTGTCGAGTCGCAATTTAGACGATTTAGCGTTGCAAGCTGACGCACTAAAGCAGGTAATGGCGCGGTTTGAAGGGGTGTACGATATCCAAGATTCGCAGCAGCGTAGTTCAAGGCAAGTTCAGCTGGCGCTAAAGCCCGTCGCACGAGATATGGGACTGACATTGAGTGCACTTGGACAGCAAGTCCAGCAGGCTTATTTAGGTGTTGAAGTACAGAGTATGCCACGTGGCGAAGATGAAGTGAAAGTACAGGTACGTTACCCGAAAGAGGCGACCAGTTCATTATGGCATTTAGAGAATATGCATATTCAATTGCCAAGTGGTGAAGGCGTACCACTGTTTACCATTGCAGATGTGAGTTATCAATCGGCTGATCATAATATTAAACGTTATGAACGTAATCGAGTTATTTCTGTTTCTGCATTTGTCGACCCGGGTAAAAATAGTACTAAGGCTGTTATCGCTGACCTGGAGGCGGGGTTTTTACAGCAATTAACCGACACCACAGCGGTTAAATGGTCGAAAGCAGGCAAGCAGAAAAGTATTGTCGAGTTTGTTGATATTTTAACCAGCAGCTACTTACTGGCGTTAATTGCGATGTATTTAGTGATGGCCATCTTATTTAGTTCTTATACACAACCATTATTGGTCATGTTTGCGATCCCGTTTGGTCTGGTTGGTTCTTTGCTAGGGCATTTGTTGTTAGGGGTTGATGTTACCTTGTGGTCATTTATTGGCATGGTCGCGGTTAGTGGGATCGTAGTGAACGATAATTTAGTCCTGATTGATTATATCAATGAAAAACGCAGTCAAGGTGAGTCATTAGAAACGGCGATCACCAGTGCCGGCGTAAGGCGTTTCCGTCCCATTATTCTTACTTCGTTAACCACATTTATTGGTCTTGTGCCGATAATGAGTGAAACCAGTTTACAAGCACAATTCTTGATCCCAATGGCGATATCATTAGCCTTTGGCGTGCTATTTGCGACACTGGTTAGTTTGTTATTGGTGCCCGCAGTGTATTTATTGATCAAGGATATTGCCATCGCCCTGACCACTTTACTGTCGAGTAAATCAATAGTCAAAATCCAAGGGTTTGATGATCGTAGCAATAGCAATAGCAATAGCAATCGCAATAGTAATAATAAGGATATACCTGATAACCGCGCTGCAGATAGCGCGGCATAACCGTCTTAAAGTTCAAGGAGGAACGATGACGTTTAAACGTAAACTTTCACCAACAGAGCGTTTTTATATTAGCTGTGATGATTTTAATGCCGAAGAAACGGCTACCTGTGTGGTTAATCAAATGGTACTTGAAGGCCAAGGGGATATTGACATATCGGCTTGGCAAAAAGCGGTAACCCAAGCTTCAGAGGCGCTGCAAGGCACTCGCTTTAGACTATCAGGCAAACTGGGTTTCAGTCACTGGGCTGATGGGGGAAAAACTACACAGCTTGAAGTTATCCGTGGCTTAAATTGGGATGGCATGAGTGATAACGCCGCCCCATTTTTAAATCGCCCGTTAGATGTAAAAACCAGTACTGGTTGTGAAGTACTATTGATCCTCGGAGAGGGGAGTCGTAAGCATCATATTATTTTTAGAACGCATCATGCTGTGATGGATGGGCGTGGCACCAAGACATTTGCAGATGAAGTATTACGCGCGTTGCGTCAGCAGTCACTCCATGGTGACAACAGCTTTGTTCGCGATGTTGATTTGGCTAAATCAGTGACCACAATACCGGGTGGAAAAGTCAATGACACTGTGACTGCGCCGACGGGTGTGCCGCTTGGGCAAGACTTTGGATCTTCTTGGCAGCGCAGAACTCTGCCGGGTAGTTATAAGCAGGTTTTAGCCAACGCGGGTATTAGTATTGCCAAATTAGCTCACCTCTATTCAGATTCGGAAGTACGTATTCAATTACCTGTTGATCTCCGTATGCATGACAGTGATATTGTCTCAACGGGTAATTTAACCGGCGGGCTATTAATGCAGGTATCGCCGAAGACAACAACTGCTAGTTGGGCGCAACAAATCAAGTCGAAAATAGCAGAAAATGAACACGCAAGGATGCCTCAATTCGCCGGTATACCGACATTAAATGCATTAAATTGGGTGCCCTTAGCTTGGTTGAAAAAATTCAATGACAAACTCGCGTTAAAGCGCCAAGAAACAGGGCAGTACCGTACTTCCGGTATTATTTCTAATCTCGGTTTCCTGAAAGTAGATGAATACAGCGCTGCGGGTTTTAATTGCACAAGTGTGTTTTTCATTCCACCTTACTTTAATACCACTGCGCTGTTTTTAGTTTTAGCCGGTAATAAAGATTCTGTTGAAGTTATTCTTCGTATTCCACACCAGCTCAGTAGTAATGGCCGTGCAGAGCATGCGTTATCGCAAATATGTCATGGTATTTGTTTTGGTCATGAACAGGGTATGAATAGCCATGAACATCCAATTAAGCAGGCCAGTTAATGCCCAGTAAAGTGAATAAATCGATGTATAAGTTAGCGGCATTAGGAATAAGTGTATTTTGTTCATTGGCTGCTCAAGCCAATGAGCAATGCCAGGTAAGTTACCCTGTGGTACTTGCGCACCACTGGGGCATGAAAGCGCTGTGTCAATCGGCACCTGATGAAGAATGCGACCGATTAGTGCCACAAAAATATTGTCAGGAATGGCAATGGGACGAAGATGGGCAAGATCAAGATTGCTTAACTTGGCGTGTGCCCGATGATGAACTTGATTTACCACCACGCAATTACAACCTGTTTGAACCCAGCTTACAGCGAGATGTAAGCGGTTATTATCGTTATTTCAGTCAGGAAATTGTACAACGGTTATCAAAAGATTGTGGTAATCAGGTCTTCGTTGCAGATAATCCCGCGTTTTCATCATCACTGGTGCGTGCTCAGTCATTACGTAATACGGTGTTACAGGCAATTGACAGTACCGGCGCGGATAAAGTGATCATTATCGGCATGTCTCAGGGCAGTCAAGATGCAAGATTATTGACGCAGCTATCTGTTAGTGATGGTAAATTAGTAGCGAGTACGGGTACTAATGATAATGCTAACGCTAACGCTAACGCGAATAGCAGTGCTAACTCGTATGACAATGTAGGTGCCAATACTGATGTTATGGCGAGTAAGGTTGCCGCACTTGTTACTGTTGTGGGTGAAAATCAAGGTAGTTGGTCAGCGAGTGTATTTTTAAATACCATGTATGCGCAGCGATTTCTCTCATCCGATTGGCAATGGCAAGATTATGAGAATAATCTGATATGGCAACTTGGTAAAAATCAACTAATGGCCGGGTTGTGGAAAAATGACCAACAGCAATATGTATTGTCAGAAAATCAGCAGCAAGTACAAACAGAAGCGGATATATTCCAGCAGTTTTTAGCATCCAACGTGGTATTAACCAAAAAATACATGACAGGCGAAGCATACGCTTGGGTAAACTGGGCCCAAAGTTGGGATGAATTACGCAAGGCTGCGGGGTTAAGCGAAACTAATTGGCATGTCGGGTTACCAGTCTCACAAGAGTTATCAAATAGCTATGCAGCGCAAGTTCATCGCTGGAACAAAGATTGGGGGCAGTCACGTTTTATCACTGATCTGGTTGAATTTCTTGAAGGCAAGCATGATGGTTATGCAACTGTTGTGTCACAATCGCTACAAAAACAATCTTTAAAAAGTAGATCGCAACATGTAAAAACGATGTCGGGCTTAACGCAAGGTAGTGGTTATCATCATATGTTTTTTTCGGGTCGTAATGATACGTTATACGGACCAAAGGAAGGTGAGCAGGAACTTGGTTTATATCATGGGTCATCCGCTGACTTTTATCAGCAAATCATGACTAATCTTGTGATTGCTGGTTTTTAGCTTATGCTCTAGGTCGCGATGCAGACGTGCCTGCGGGTTAACATGCGTTCTTAAAGCGTTGCGATTTGAGTATCATTTTTTGTGCCGTATATGCTTCATGTAGTAATTCCCCGAGCCGTGGAATATTAGTATCCCATTCAATCAGGGTCGGAATTGTGTTGCAATGCTGTAAGTAATATTCAAATAGCTGCCATACTTCCGGCGTTACTTTCTGGCCATGTTCTTGATCGAAGGTGATGCGGTTATCTTTTAATAGTTTATTGCTACCAGAGAGGTGGATCTCGCTAACGATATGGCTTGGCATCGATGCTAAGTAATCATAAGGGTTGAATTCAAGCTGGTGACTGCTGATATGAACATTGTTTATATCGAGTAATATTGTACAGTTTGTTGCGGCTTGTAACTCGGTTAAAAAGGCTGTTTCTGTTAGGGTATTGTTTTTATTTTTGCTATAACAGGCCGGATTTTCGATTGCAATTGCTTGGCCTAAAATTTGTTGAATTTGCTCTATACGCCCAATTACATGCTTTAGGTTCTCTTCTGTATAGGCTACTGGTGAGGTATCGCTATAATGATGGCCAGCAATTGAACTCCAACCTAAATGCTCTGATATACAAAATGGCTGATAACGGTCAACAAGTTTTTTAATGTTATGAATATGGATCGTATCAAGTAGTTCATGAGAAGAGAGTGCTAAGCCGACGCCGTGTAAACTGATAGGGTAGCGGTCACTGGCTTTATCTAAGTAATAAGTTGCCTCTGAGTTAGTCTCAAAGTGATTTTCACTGTGAACTTCTAGCCAGCCTATATCCACCTGGCTATTGGTGAGTTGCTCATAATGCGTTGGACGCATTCCGATCCCAACTAAATCATCTAACATAAAGTTGTCCTGTGTTTAAATACGCAACTGTAATTCTTGTGCGTTATTGAAAGGAGTATGGGTAAGGTTCTATGGTTTTGCAAAGTAAATCACACTCAATCTTGTAAGGCATTGAGAGTTGCATTGTATGAGGTGAAAAAATGTTTGTTTGGTCACGATATGAAAAAGTCTTAACGTAGTTTATCTCGTTAAGGCTTGTTATTGTTGGGGTGTTAATACTCGTTAATTTATAAATTTTGAGTATATTATGCTGTTGCTTTTATGGTTGCTGTCACGGCAAGTTTTATATCACCATCTGCTTTGCAACAACAAGGCAATATTGAACCGGGTGCCACTGTGGCTAACGGATCAACTATATAAGTAACGGACCCGGAAATTAGTGGTGTTCGGCAAGCGCCACAATAGCCCTGGCGACACTGGTATTCAATTTGATGACCAGTGCGTTCAAGTGTATCAAGCAGGGAATTATCGGGTGTTGAAACCTGATAACTGCCTGAATTAGTGGTTAGCGTAATCGACATTATAGAACGAATGTACCGATGTCAGCGTGGTTGATTTCAGCATTAATTTGACCAACCAAGTACGAGCTGATTTCTGACTCTTGTGGTGCTACTTGTACATTGTCAGATACTAACCAAGCATTGATCCAAGGTAGTGGATTGCTTTTCACTTCAAATGCCATTGGCAAACCTACCGCAGCCATACGGGTATTAGTGATGTATTCAATGTAATCAGCAAGAATGTCTTTATTCAAACCAATCATAGAACCATCTTTAAACAGGTATTCAGCCCATTCTTTTTCTTGTTGTGCTGCATCAGTAAAGATTTTTTGTGTTTCTTGGAAACATTCAATCGAGATCTCTTGCATCTCTGGATCGTCTTTACCGTCAGCCATCAAGTTTAAGATGTGCTGGGTACTGGTTAAATGCAGCGCTTCATCGCGGGCAATAAGCTTAATGATTTTAGCGTTACCTTCCATTAATTCACGTTCAGCAAATGCGAAAGAACAAGCAAAACTCACATAGAAACGGATCGCTTCAAGCACGTTTACCGATACCATTGCTAGGTATAACTTCTTCTTCACGGCACGTTGACTAACGACAATTGTTTCACCGTTAATGACGTGTGTACCTTCACCAAGTTGGTGTAGTTGTTGAGTCGCGTGGATCAAGTCATCGTAATAACCGGCAATGTCTTTAGCGCGTTTTAAAATTTCTTCATTGGCAACGATATCATCGAATACTTCTGATGGGTCGTTAACAATATTACGAATAATATGTGTGTATGAACGCGAGTGAATAGTTTCACTGAATGACCAGGTTTCGATCCATGTTTCTACTTCTGGTAATGATACCAGTGGTAAAAAGGCAACGTTAGGAGAACGACCTTGAATACTGTCTAATAATGTTTGGTATTTCAGATTACTGATGAAAATATGTTTTTCGTGATCAGGTAATTGCTGATAATCAATACGATCTTTACTTACATCAACTTCTTCTGGGCGCCAAAAAAATGATAACTGACGTTCAATTAATTTTTCAAAAATTTCATGTTTTTGTTGGTCAAAACGGGCAACGTTAACAGGCTGGCCGAAAAACATTGGT
>Ga0209396_1002878_pt1 | contig 17762 bp, 13 predicted proteins | sample GOMGulsemesocosm_6_FD_184638 | JGI IMG/M metagenome (GOLD analysis project Ga0209396, IMG submission 184638) | Methane-oxidizing microbial communities from mesocosms in the Gulf of Mexico - GOM8C Gulf of Mexico (SPAdes) (version 2) | ecosystem: Environmental > Aquatic > Marine > Cold seeps...
GATAAATCTACGGATGATTTACTGACAGGTTTGGATATTGTGTTGCTAAAGCTGCTGTATAATTCAAACATTAAATCGGGGATGGGGAAAACGCAATTGCGACCCATGCTAAAAAATATTCTCAATCGATGGCGAAGTCAGGGGGTGATTAAAAGCGCTGCTCTGCAATCTCGATCACTAGCCCTTTGTCAATATATGGATTGCTAACTAGTTTTCAGCCAGAAAAATGGCCGTAGCGAGGGCGGTTCAATTGTTCAAGAAGGGTGCTACTAGGTGTGAGCTTTGGTTATTCCAAACAACTATATCTGGTGGTTCTTAAATTGGATGAGTGAGACGTTCGCAGTAGGCGGTTGTTTCTGGGTGGAAACTAACTTCTTTGGGTGGAAAGCTACCCAAAGTGATTGTCTGTATGTGCTTTATTTACCCCTAAGAGTCGCTTGTTTTTAATTCCAATAAATAAGCGGCTATATTAAGTTGTTGTTTTTTAATGTGTTTAATGGTTGTTTTTAAAACTGGCATAACTACTGCTATATGAGTTACTAGAACAATGAACTATCATAAAAAAACAATAACGGAGTTAGAACAAATGGGTAAATTAATCACAGCACTATCGACAATCACACTAGCACTAAGTGTTTCTACTGCTTATGCATCTGAATGTGATCCAGGTGAAGTTGTTGCAAAATTATCGCACGTAACAGGCGGTACTACACATCCTAAAGTGGTAGCAGCAAACTCATTAGCTGAGCGTGTTAACAAAGAAATGAACGGCAAAATGTGTATTGAAGTTTTCCCAAGCTCTACACTTTTTGGTGATTCAAAAGAACTAGAAGCGCTTTTATTAGGCGATGTGCAAATTTTAGCACCATCACTGTCTAAGTTTGGTTCATACACACGTCAATACGGTGTATTTGATCTACCTTTCATCTTTAAAGATATGGACGCTGCGATTCGTTTTACTAACTCTGAATCTGGTAAAGGTCTACTAAACGCCATGAACAATGTCGGTTTTGTCGGTCTAGGTTATTGGATGTCTGGCATGAAGTATTTCTCGGGTAACAAGGCATTACAGTTGCCAACAGATGCAGAGGGCATGAAGTTCCGTGTACAGAGCTCTGATGTTGCCAAGGCGATGATCGCTGCAATGGGTGGATCGCCACAGCCAATGGCGTTTAAAGAAGTATACGGAGCGTTACAAACGGGAGTAGTTGACGGTCAAGAAAATACTTGGTCAAACATCTACACTAAGAAATTCTTCGAAGTACAAGACAGTGTCACTGAAACTAGCCACCAGTTATTGGCTTATTTATTCATGACATCATCAGAATTTTTAGATGAGCTAAAGCCTGATGTGCGTGAGCAGTTCTTGAAAATTTCTAGTGAAGTTACCGCAACAGCAAACGAAAACGTGAAAGCGAAAGAGCAAGCTAACCGCGCTAACATCCTGAAAGCGGGTGGTAAAATCAACGAGCTAAATGCAGAGCAACGCGCTAAGTGGGTTGAAGCGATGAAGCCTGTTTGGAAAAAGTTCGAGTCTGATATCGGTGCGGATCTTATCAAGAGCGCAGCTGAAGCATAAGTCTAGAGGTTAGGGGTCTATCGGGCTTGGCCGATCGTATCGAGAGAAAGCAGATGAGAGACAGATTTCTTGGTCTTTTAAGGCGAATAGCGTGCTATTTAACGAGAAAGAGCGGGAAATATGGCCAAACTCTGATTTTTCGCAGTCGATTAGCGTTAAGTTCGATAGGCTCCTAGCAACAGCGATCCTGTCGCTGCATAAACCATCAGTGCATACTGTGCTGGTGGTTTATCTCCAAAAGTAATACCCATCCATTTAGAAAATTGATCGCGCTTAAAAGTAGCTCTTCAGAGTGCTTTAACGACGCCGTTTTCTTTAGAATATGACAAAGACTGATATTTTTGAGTGGCTGAATTTAAAGACTCAGCAGGAGTGTTTTACATGGCTTATTGGCCTCATATTTACCTGTTAATTTTAATCCTCTGCATTTGGCTGCTGGAGCGCAAATGGCCTGAATTTATGGCGGCAGTAGAGGAAAATACACTGGTAGTGATCATCACTGCCATTATGCTTGTCTCGTTTGGGCAAGTAGTAGCGCGCTATGGCTTTAATAGTGGTTGGGCTGCGGCACTAGAGTTTAATACGCTGGCCTTCTCATGGCTGATTTTACTGGGTATGAGTTACGGCATTAAAAGCGGCGTACACATTGGTGTAGATATAATACTCAATGCAGTGTCTAAACCCGTCACCCGCATCATGGCACTCATTGGAGCGCTGGGTTGCATGTTTTATGGACTGATATTGCTCGACTCTACTTGGCTAGCCATGATGGGTGTTGAAGTACGCGGCGGAGCCATTGAATATTGGGCGAAGATGTACAAAATCGGCATAGGTTCTGAAGAGTTACGTTATCCAGAGTTTGCTCAAGAACTGTTTGGCTTACAGCCACGCATACACCGCTGGTTAGTGTTAATTGTTTTGCCAATTAGTTTAGCGCTACTAGTGTATCGCTCGCTGCAGGCTTTTTGCGATATTTACACAGGTAAGCGTCGTATGCTTATCAGTGGACATGAAGGGCAAGAGCTGGTGGAAGAAAACAAAGGTATTTTGAAAGACTAAATATAAATATTAACTGTTCAATCGTCATCAGTAATTTGTCTAAGGATTAAAACCGTGGAACCACTCATTTTATTTGGAATAGTATTGACCTTGCTGTTTTTGGGACTGCCAGTTGGCATCTCTCTCGGCCTGTCTTCAATACTATTTATTACCTTCGTATCAGATGCTAAGTTAACGTCTGTCGCCATCTCTTTATTTGGAGCGGGACAGCACTATACGCTGTTAGCTATTCCGTTTTTCATATTAGCTTCCTCGTTTATGTCAACAGGAGGCGTCGCTAAGCGTTTGATTAACTTTGCAATTGCTTGCGTAGGACACTTTCGCGGTGGGTTGGCAATGGCCTCAGTACTGGCGTGCATGATGTTTGCAGCGCTGTCTGGATCATCACCTGCAACCGTTGTTGCCATTGGTAGTATTGCCATTGTCGGTATGCGTCAAGTCGGTTACTCCAAAGAGTTTGCATCAGGCATTATAGCCAACGCAGGTACTCTAGGGATTTTGATTCCGCCTTCTATCGTCATGGTTGTTTACGCATCAGCGACTGATGTGTCGGTAGGGCGTATGTTCTTAGCGGGTGTTATCCCAGGATTATTAGCAGGGACTATGTTGATGCTCGCTATCTATGTAGTAGCGCGTATTAAGAACTTACCTTCAGAGCCTTGGAGAGGTTTTGGTGCGATCGTTAAAGGCGGTAAAGACGCTGGCTGGGGATTGTTTTTAATCGTTATTATTATGGGTGGTATCTACGGGGGTGCATTTACCCCGACAGAAGCCGCCGCAGTTGCCGCTCTTTACTCTATCTTTATCGCGTTATTTGTCTATCGTGACATGGGGCCGTTAAAAGGCATCAACTGGGTGAGTGATACAGATTCAGCTGAGGCAAAAGTCGGCTTTAACGGCTTGGTCTATGGGTTATCTTTCTTCTTGGTCTGGATGATTATGTCATTTTTTGCCACCGCTGATTCTGAAACGGTTACAGCGGCGCAACGTGCTCAATGGGGCGGATTAATCAGTGTTGCTCTAGCAGCGTTCTATATCGTTAAGCGCGGTTCCGCACTGTCTGGTAATATACTGCAATGTGTTATCGCAGGCCTTAAAGTGTGGGGGCGTAACTTGATGTTACTAGCAAAGTTGTTTTTCCCTGCGCTGTACGGGAAAGAAACTCGCGATGTGATGTTATCAGGAACTAAAACGACCTTAATGCTGATGTTTATCATCGCTAACGCATTGTTATTTGCTCATACGCTATCAGAAGAGCGTATTCCGCAAATGGTGACGCAGTGGATGCTAGGTGTCGGATTTAACTGGTTTACCTTCCTGATTGTGGTCAACATCCTGTTGCTATTGGGCGGTCAGTTTATGGAGCCATCAGGGCTACTGTTGATCGTTGCACCGATTGTTTTTCCAATCGCAATGGAGTTAGGTATCGATCCTATCCACTTAGGTATCATCATGGTGGTTAACATGGAAATAGGTATGATTACCCCGCCAATAGGTTTGAATTTATTTGTAACTTCGGCCATTACCAACATGAGTTTGTCAAAAGTAGTGAAAGCTGCAATGCCATTCATGTTAGTGCTGATGGTATTCTTAATCATCGTCACTTACGTACCATGGTTATCAACTGCACTGCCTTACAGTATTATGGGGCCTGAGATTGTTAATCCATAATTAGAATGATGCATTAAACTCCCGGGAAACTGTTGTTGCAATAGCAACAGTTTCTTTTTTAATAGGAGTTATCCCAGAACGTTATTAACAGGCTTAGTCCGTTAGCGCCTATTACAGCTTCTCTATAGCCTGCCTTGCTAAACCTAAGCCAATATTAATCTATCTCAAAGAGTACTTACAACAGCGCGTACACTGACTTCCTAGTGTTCGATATTTCGATTCCAGTGCGCTATTTGATTGTTTTTGTTTGTTTGAAACACCGTAGAATTACGTTTTTCTTTTAGACTCAGCAGTAAAATGCTTTTTTAGACGCTGGAAAATCAGTGCGTAGCAAAGTGCGGATTGAAAAAATTCCCTGACGACCTAGTACCTAAATCATCACTAGTAACTGGTTGCCTTCTTTTCTGCTTTCCAGAAAAGAAAGTGTAGCGCCTTCGCTTATTGAGTGTGAATTGATTTAGCAGTATCTTACTTATATGCTTGACGAAAATTCATAGCGGCTAACAGCCGAATTTAGGATTATGCTTAGAAGCGTTGATGAATCATACAATAGGAGCCACAAATGGAACTACACAAATTAACCCCACAGCTAAGTGTTAGTCCTCAACTCAGTGTTGAAGATATTGAAAAAGCCGCATCGGCAGGCTTTAAAACGATCATTTGTAATAGGCCCGATGGCGAGGGCGATGACCAGCCCGCCAGCGAAGAGATGCAAGCGCTGTGTCTATCATTAGGCATTAAATGGCATTTTTTACCGGTTAGCCCTAAAGATTACACGGATAGCCAAGCGTTAGAATTCGGTGCGCTTGTTAGTCAATTACCAGCACCTATTTTGGCCTATTGTCGTACAGGTACTCGCTGTACAAACCTGTGGGCTTTAAGCCAAGCTGATAAAAGTAACGCAGATGAAATAATTCTCAGCGCTAAAAATGCGGGTTATGATTTGTCGAAGCTACGAGATCGTATTACTAATATGACGAAATAAGCTGGTTTTTGGTAGATAGCTGCCAGTGCGAGTAAATTTCATTTTGATGTATTTGGGTGATTAAATGTCCTCTCCTCTTCGTAATAAAACAACTCTCCCACCTATGCAGATGTGCCAGTGCGCTTGGCGAGGTGATGTCATTAAGGATCACCCAGAGCAGTGGACGTTACATTTAAGTGAGGACGATATCGCTGAGCTGGCGCAAGCGGCAAATGCGTTTTTATCTGCTGATGCTGATATAACGCATATGACTAAAGCTAATTTCAGATTAGATAAGTTGGCGGAAAAAGTGCAGTTGTTGCAGCAACAATTGCTTGGTGGATTGGGCTTTATGCTGGTCAAAGGGCTGGATGTGCATGCTTTTAGCCACGAGCAGTTATCGGCTATGTTTTATGGTTTTGGTACGCACATAGGGCATGCACGCATGCAAAATGCCAAAGGTCATGTGCTGGGGCACGTGCGAGATTTAAATTTACGCAGTGATGATCCTAACGTACGCGTTTATCAAACGAGTGAGCGGCAAACCTTTCATACGGATTCTGCAGATGTAGTGGCTTTGTTATGCTTAAATAAAGCGAAGCAGGGCGGCGAGTCGCTGCTAGTCAGTGCTGTTACGGTGTTTAATGAAATGCGGGCGAATGCTCCAGAATTATTGGCGTGTTTAATGGATCCTATCGCTACGGATAGGCGCGGGGAGATTCCTGTAGGAATGGAGCCGTATTTTTCAATTCCAGTGTTCAATTGGTTTGTTGATAAGCTAACGGTGATTTATCAAAGACAATATATCGATTCAGCGCAGCGTTTTGATGGTGCTTTTAGATTAAGTGAGCAGCATGTTGAAGCCTTAGATATGTTTGATCAGTTATGTAATAGCTCAAAGCTTCATTTGCGTATGCAATTGGAACCGGGAGATATGCAGTTCGTTTACAACCATGGTTTATTGCACGATCGCACTGCCTTTGTTGATTTTGACTCACTAAAGCAGCGCCGCCATTTATTACGTTTATGGTTAGCGCTTCCCAATGACAGGGAGTTACCGCCAGTCTTTAAAGAGCGTTATGATGCAATAACAGTAGGCGAACGCGGCGGTATGGCGCTTAAAAATGTTCAACCATGCGCGCCTTTATGGCCTGATTAATCGCTTTTTTGCCAATTATACAGTCGGCATGTTTGTACTCTTTTATCGCTGTGGGTTGTGTATATCGAAAAGCAGTTGCTAGGTTGGTTCAGTGTTCTTGGGTAGATAACAGCGGCGAACTATTTAGATATAAAGCGGAGAAGAAGGTTTAGATTGTCGATGCCTTGTTTGGTTAAATGGGCAGTATCGCCTTACGCATCGGCCAGTTTGTTGGCTTTACATATATGCGCTAAGTGCTTTAAACTGCACTGCTGGCTTCAGCAGATAGATCGTACCAGTTATCATGCTGTTATTGGTTGATCTTTTCATGTCTTGATAGGAAGGCATGTACAGGGTGAGACGGTGGCAAACGCTTTTACAGCGCTGTCCTAGCGCTTGGCTGTGCGAACAAATGCCAACGGCGCGATCAAGGGGTTTATCAGCCAGGCTTTGCCTGAATCTAATGAAGTGATTGAATCAGATGTTTACAGATATCATCAGGCGGCGCCCTGTCATCGAGGCTATACTCTTAAGCAGCTATTGCCTAAACATGGAATAGTGTCCTTTAGATTTTTCTGGAGATTTATATAGATGGAAACTCTCGCTGCAGAGAATACTGCTGCAAGAAATAAATTAAAGAATGAAACAGGCTTGCGAAAACTGTTGGATAGAATGCCGCTAGAAGTGCAGGATAGCTTTACAGAAGAGCAGCTGGTTAATATTAAAATAGCGATAGGCGCCAGAACTTGGGGCTCTCACGCCATAGATGTGCGTAGTACGATTAAGTTTTTTCGCTACCGTTATTATTATGTATTTGTCGCAGGTCGCAACCGTCGGGAATTGAGTGCGAGAGAGCGTCGCTTGGGCTTGTTGATTCAAGCTGCAGCACTGGGTGTATTTTTAACCTTTAGTGCGCTGTTTGGGATATTGGTGTTGTACTTGCTTAAATCAGCAGCGGGGATTGATATTTTCCCTGGGTTCTCTTTTGGTGTGTGGTCTTGGTTTAAAGGAGAGTTTCTGTAGAGGCGTTGGGTATCATTAATTAAGAGGTTAAACAAAAAACGTCTGTGACAATCAGACGCTTTATGTACAGGATGTACGGTATGACGCGATGGCATGGATGCCAAAGAGCGTATATGTACAGGATGTACGGTATGACGCGATGGCATGGATGCCAAAGAGCGTATATGTACGGTATGGCACTTAGAGTGTGGTTCCAAACACATTCTAAGTGCCTACATCCATGTAGGTAAAGCCAAAGATTATTTTATTAGCGGTGGGTACGCGATTTAGTAAATAGATTCAAGACAAAACCGCCTAGTAGTAACTTGGTGATGTTGGATTTTTGATAGAGATGTTCAGGGATTTTATGGGCTATTTTGGCATGTAATTGCGGTAATCTAGACCAGTGCACACCTTGTTTGTGATGGTGTGCAGTGTGATATCCCAAGTTCCCTGTTAAAAAGTTAAATACCGGATTTAGGTTGTTGAAAGAGGCTTCGAATTCGTTTTCTGTATCTAGGCCTGAGTGGTGCTCAAAAGTGACATAAGCAGTGAAGAGTAAGCTTGTCAGCATAGGTAATACAAATAAAAACAGTGCTGCCAAAGGGTTCCAAATAACTAGGCCAATCACAATGGCTAAGGTCAGCGCGGTATAGCGTACAAATACTCGCAGTTGCTTGGGATGTTTTTTACCAACGGTATATCCCCTAGGGTAAGCTGTTAGGGCAACATTCAATGAATACTCTATAACGCCCATCTTAGAGCCATCTTTACGTTTCCAGCGACTCTCATCCTTCTCTTGGTCTAAAAAGTTTAAGTGGTGCCCTAATACATGGTGTAAACGCCAAAGGTGGGTAGATACACCGGTGTGCAGTGCGTAAAAAAATTCTAAAAATCTATTAAGATGTTTATTCCTGAACGTAAATAGGTGCTGATGGTGGTGATTCCATGCGCAGATAACCCCTTTAGGGATAAGCATAATAGCGTAATAAGTAATAAACACTGTAATGCTAGTCACGGCAAAATAAAGAATAAAATCGATTACCGTTAAGCTAAGTATGATGGCAACGGGCCAGCGGTCTTCCTTGAACCTAAATATACTGTTGTTAATGGGTTTAAGACTTGCTTGCATAATTGACCTTCAATTGAGACAAAGTTATGCCGCAATAGTAAGCTATTGATTAGCACTTAGCTAGCAGCGAAGAGCCAATATGGTTAAGGAATCTAAGAATTAGTATAATATTTTAGCGGTAGGCATTAAAGCGGCAGTTCTTGATTGATGAGAGCGCGTGAATTTGCAAATTAACACTCTTTGAAAAGTATAATTCAGTATTCAAATTCCTTGAAATTTCGTTTGAATTGATCGTTTTTTGTCACTAGACGCTTGGGGTGATAAGGCAGTGCCTGTCATTGATAGGCTGTTTTATAGGCATAAAAAAACCGCTAATTTTCATTAGCGGTTTTCATTAAGAAAGCTGGCTTAACAATTACTTGTTTTTAGCCGCTTTTCTTTCTTTTTCTTCAGCAATTACTTTTTCTGATACCGAATTAGGACACGGCAAGTAGTGTGCGAATTGCATAGAGAACTGACCACGGCCAGAAGTCATAGTACGCAGGCTTCCGATGTAACCAAACATTTCTGAAAGAGGAACATCTGCCTTGATGCGAACACCAGTAACACCCGCTTCCTGATCCTTGATCATGCCGCGACGACGGTTAAGGTCGCCGATAACATCACCAACGTGATCATCTGGAGTGAATACGTCAACGGCCATGATAGGCTCGATCAGCTGTGGAGAAGCCTTTGGAATTGACTGGCGGAAAGCGCCCTTAGCGGCGATTTCGAAAGCAACAGCAGAGGAGTCAACAGCGTGGAAGCCACCATCGTAAAGCTCAATTTCAACGTCAAGTACAGGGAATCCAGCAAGAACACCTTCGCCCATCATGCCTTTGAAGCCCTTCTCGATTGCAGGGAAGAATTCCTTAGGAACGTTACCGCCTACAACTTTAGAAGAGAATACGAAACCAGATCCAGGCTCGCCCGGCTTGATGATGTAATCGATTTTACCGAACTGTCCAGAACCACCTGATTGCTTCTTATGTGTGTAAGAATCATCAATTTCAGCAGTAATTGTTTCGCGGTAAGCAACCTGTGGTTGGCCTACTTCAAGTTCAACACCGTAAGTACGCTTAAGGATGTCAACTTTGATGTCTAGGTGAAGCTCGCCCATACCTGAAAGGATTGTTTCGCCAGAATCTTGGTCAGTTTCAACTTTAAAGGTTGGGTCTTCTGCAACCATTTTACCGATAGCAATACCCATTTTCTCAGTAGAACCTTTATCTTTAGGTGTAACAGATATAGAGATTACTGGCTCAGGGAATACCATTGCTTCAAGGATGATTGGATCTTTAGGATCACATAAAGTGTGACCTGTTTGAACGTTTGACTTCATGCCAACGATCGCGATGATGTCGCCCGCTTGTGCAGAAGAAAGTTCGTTACGATCATCAGCTTGCATTTCACACATACGACCGATACGTTCAGTTTTACCTGTCGCAGCGTTCATGATGGTGTCGCCTTTGTTCAGAGTGCCTGAGTAGATACGAACGAAAGTTAATGCGCCAAAACGGTCATCTGAAATTTTAAATGCTAGTGCTTTAAAAGATTCTTCAGTAGAAACCAGTGCAAATTTACCTGTCGGCTCGCCTTCTTCATCAGTTAGCGGCTGAGGGTCAACTTCAGTAGGGCTTGGTAGGTAATCAACAACAGCGTCAAGGATTAGTTGAACACCTTTGTTTTTGAATGCAGAGCCGCAGTAAGTTGGGAAGAACGCCATAGTACGTGTACCTTCACGGATACACTTCTTGATGTCTTCGATAGAAGGCTCTTCACCTTCCATGTACGCTTCCATTAGATCATCGTCTTGCTCAACAGCAGTTTCGATTAACATCTCACGGTATTCTTCTACTTTATCAACCATGTCCGCAGGAACATCAGTGATTTCGAAGTTTTCAGGAAGACCTGTGTCATCCCAAATGTGCGCTTTACGAGTCAGTAGATCAACAACACCAACGAAATCGTCTTCGATACCGATAGGTAGGACCATGATAAGTGGGTTAGCAGCTAGCACGTCTTTGGTTTGCTTAACAACGCGGTAGAAGTCAGCACCCATACGGTCTAGTTTGTTAACGAAAATGATACGTGAAACTTCAGATTCGTTAGCGTAACGCCAGTTAGTTTCTGATTGTGGTTCAACACCGCCAGATCCACAGAAAACACCAATGCCACCGTCTAGTACTTTAAGTGAACGGTATACTTCAACAGTGAAGTCAACGTGGCCAGGAGTATCGATCACGTTAAAACGGTGATCTTTCCAGAAGCAAGTTACAGCAGCAGACTGGATAGTTATTCCGCGCTCAGCTTCCTGTTCCATAAAGTCGGTAGTTGACTCACCATCGTGAACCTCACCTGTTTTGTGGATTTGGCCAGTTAGCTTCAAGATACGTTCTGTGGTGGTAGTTTTACCCGCGTCAACGTGGGCGAAAATACCAATGTTTCTGTATTTGGATAAGTCAGACATTGTTTTACTCGTCGGATTATTTAGGATAAATATTGAATTCTCTGCACCGGATAATTTACTTATCTAGACAGGGCTTTCAGGTCGTTAGGATATAAATAGCGCTGCATTATACAGGATAAAACATAGCTTTGTGGAGCTATAATGAAAAATATTTTTTATGTCTATATTTCAATGCTTTATATAGGTGTTGAGCATTGAGAAATGCACTCTTTGGCAAGATGGTCGAAGGCATGGTTGGTTAAATGTTGATCCGCTGCTCAGGCCTTACTAATGATTATTAAGTAATCAGTTGATATTTATCTTTACTTTGCTGGTATGTAATCTGTCAAAAAAGTGAATTTTTGGTATATTAGGCGGCTACACTAATTATTGGGAATAAGCATGGTCGCTCTTGGAACTTTATACATTATCTCCGCTCCTTCAGGTGCCGGAAAAACGAGCTTAGTGAAAGCCTTGTTAGCGCAGGATAATCAAGTGAGAGTGTCTGTTTCTGATACAACCCGTGATATGCGTGAAGGTGAAGTCAGTGGCATTGACTATAATTTCGTGAGCATGGATACTTTTGATCAGCAAATATTGGAAGACAGCTATCTTGAATATGCTGACGTATTTACCAATAAATACGGCACTTCACAGAAGTGGGTGGATGCTGAGCTGGCTAAAGGTGTCGATGTGATTTTAGAAATCGATTGGCAGGGAGCGCAACAAGTTAGAGAGCGTGTACCTAATGCCGTTTCCATTTTTATATTGCCACCTTCACAACAAGAACTGCGTGCGCGTCTTCAGGGTCGGGGTACCGATGAGCAATCCGTGGTTGAGCATCGCATGGAAAATGCGGTGGGCGAAATAGAGCATTATCCTGAATTCGACTATTTAATTATTAATGATCAGTTTGATACAGCACTAACAGAATTAGCGACTATTTTTCATGCACAGCGCTTAAGTTTGAAACAGCAGCAAGTCAAACATCGTGTAATGCTCGAAGGGCTATTGAAATAGTTTGAAACTTAACGCATCATTCTGTATTATCCTGCGTCCGTTTGTGTATCTATGATACTAAATATTAAAATTGAGGTTTACCAACCATGGCACGTGTAACAGTTGAAGATTGCTTAGAAAATGTAGAGAACCGTTTTGAACTAGTGATGGTTGCAGCTAAGCGTGCACGTCAGCTAGCCACAGGCGGAAAAGATGCTTTTGTTGAAGCTGAAAATGACAAAGAAACAGTTATCGCGTTACGCGAAATAGCAGAAGGTCATGTAGATAGCACAATTCTTAACGATATTGGTGCTTAGGAACTATCCTAGAAACCTTTAATGGGGCATTATGACTGTATATCTTAACTGAACAAGAATACAGGATGACTAATGCCCGATATCGATGCTCTTTCTGATCGACTCGTTGATTATTTGGACCCGGACATGGTCCACCAAGTTCGCCGCGCATATTTTTATGCCGAGCAAGCCCATGAAGGGCAGTGGCGTAAATCTGGCGAACCTTATGTCACTCATCCCCTAGCTGTATCAAGCATTCTTGCCACTATGCATATGGATCATCAAAGTTTGATGGCTGCTATGCTGCACGACGTTATCGAAGACACCGAAGTTGATTTCTCAGGCATTGAAGGCCAGTTTGGCCCAGCCGTTGCCACTATTGTTGAAGGCGTCTCTAAACTTACTCATCTAGAAGGTGAAACTAAAGCGCAAGCACAGGCGGAAAATTTTCAGAAAATGGTTATGGCCATGGCAGAAGATATTCGCGTTATATTGGTGAAGCTTGCCGATAGGTTGCACAATATGCGTACCTTGGGAGCTATGCCCTCTCATAAGCGTCGTCGTATCGCCAGGGAAACCCTTGATATATACGCGCCGATCGCAGCGCGATTAGGCATGCGCAACATTCAAATTGAGCTACAAGAACTCTCTTTCTTTTCCTATTATCCGATGCGCGCTAAGCGTATTCGACAAGCGGTTTCTAATGCACGTGGGCAGCGTAAAGACTTAATCACGAGCATCGAAAGCTCCATTCAAGCGCGCCTGAACCAGGAAGGACTCAAATGCATCGTTTTTGGACGCGAAAAGCATTTGTACAGTATTTACCTGAAGATGAAGTCTCAACGTAAGCAATTTGTCGATATTATGGATGTTTTTGCTTTTCGAATCGTCACAGAGACTGTCGATGAATGTTATCGCGTATTAGGCACAGTACATAATTTATACAAGCCAGTGCACGGCAGATTTAAAGACTATATAGCGATACCAAAAGGTAATGGCTATCAGTCGTTGCATACCGAACTTTTTGGTGCAAAAGACATCAGCATTGAGGTGCAAATACGCACCAAAGAGATGGATGCAGTTGCGATGCAAGGCATCGCAGAACACAGTTATTATAAAGGTAACGGCGGTTCTGATATCGCCGTGAGTTCTTTCAACCGTGCGCGTAAATGGGTGCAAGATTTACTGGAAATGCAAAAGCGCGCCGGTGATTCGATGGAGTTTATCGACAACGTCAAAAAAGATTTATTCCCCGATGAGGTCTATGTTTTCACACCTAAAGGGCGTATCTATGAGATGCCACCTGGCGCCACTGCAGTGGATTTCGCTTATGCCATACATACTGATGTAGGTAATTCTTGTATCTCCTGTCGCGTAAATCGCAGGTTAGTGCCTCTCTCAGAGCCCCTGGAAAGTGGTCAAACAGTAGAAATTATTCGCACGCCAAGCGCCAAGCCAAATATGGCGTGGCTAAATTTTGTTGTCACAGGAAAAGCGCGTTCGAGCATCCGTCATTTCTTAAAAAATCAAGAAAAGGATGAATCAACTCAAATGGGCAAGCGTTTGCTCAATCAGTTCTTAGGGCAATTTGGTATCAGCTTAGATGAAGTTGATGAGCAAAAAATGAGCGATTTTTTAAGTGAGGCTAATTTGGCTTCAGTCGATGAGCTGTTGCAGGAAATCGGCGTGGGTAACTTGATGTCATACGTGGTCGCTAGAAAACTTAGGCCAGAAGAAAGTGAGCAGAGCGAGGCAAGGCTCCCACAAAAATCACTAGCGATAGAGGGAACAGAAGGTGTTGTTGTTGCCTATGCTAAATGTTGTCAGCCGATTCCGGGAGATAGTATCGTCGGTTACACCAGCAGTGGGCGTGGCTTTGTAGTGCACCGCATCAACTGCAGAAATATTCGCACGATGAAAGACGATCCTGAAAAGTGTATTTTTCTTGAGTGGTCCAATGATTTAGACGAAGAGTTTAATGTCGGTCTGAAATTAGAAGTATCATCAGAGCGCGGTATTATTGCTAATTTAGCAACGACGGCATCAGCAAACGGTGCCAATATTCTAAAAATGGACTTAGGTGAAAAAGAAGGTCTTCTGTATTGTGTTGATATGGAGCTTGGCGTTAAAGGCCGGATACATTTAGCCAGAACAATTAAGAAGCTGCGCGCCTTAAAAACGGTCAGCCGAGTCGCTCGAATATAGTGATGAAAACTAGTTAAAATTTTGGCGATTTGCATGAATCAATATTATAGTTACTCTAGGGGACTGTCGTATTAAACGCTAATTTTCTGCGAAAAAACCAGAATTTCGCCATATATCCTGTTTTTTATCGCAGAATAGCTCGCTTTTAAGCGCAAAAGAACAGAAAATCTATTTCAAAATTACATTTTCTCGCTACGATCGATCAAGCTGGGCAAGCGTCTATATTTTATATACAGATGCCCGTTACAGGGACATGTGGCCTAAGTGGGTTTGTTGACGGTAAAGTAAGTAAATAGTCTGTGTCGCTAGGTTTTTTGCCGTTTTATTTTAAACACAAGGAATGATATGTTTTAAGCCCTTTCATGGTGTGATAAAAAACATATCTATCTTTTGAGTAGTGCCTATATTCAAAGAGAGGTGGTTCAATTGGCTGTTGGAGTTCACAGATTGGATAACGTTAAAGATGGCGATGATGCTATTCGGTTAGCCCTATTGCATGATAGCGAGGGTAAAGTGTTAGTGCTTTTACCTGCATCGCATTTATTAAATTTAGTTGTACTGTGGCGTGAATCATCACGTCAGTTACAACCTGTTCGCGCAGAAAATATCGTTAAATTCTTTAATCAAGATGCGCTTTCTACGATTGAAGGTCAGCGTAAATTATTCTCACTTCCTGTTTTTCTTGATAAGAGCTGCATTGAAATGCAGTCATTGTCTGTTATTGAACCGCATTCAGGACTTGCTTTTGATGTCCCGCGCTCGTGGTTGACAGGTTCGGCATCCGTTATTCCCGTCGGTATCAGCCCTGAAAAAATACTTGAGGAACAGCCTCAAGGAACAGATGAAGAAGTCATTACCAAAGCCGTAGAGAAATTTACTGCATTACGTATTAAGCAACGTATGGAAGACACCCTAGGTCTGCCTAGTTTACCGCCTACAGCGCAAAAGATTAGTGAGCTAAGAGCTGATCCACTGGCCGGTGTAGACCGCTTAGTACCCATTGTGAAAGTAGATCCTTCCTTAGCTGCGCAAGTGATGAGTTGGGCTGCATCCCCTTATTATGCAACACCCGGCGAGTTGTCTTCTATCGATGACGCTGTAGTGAGAGTGTTAGGCTTTGATTTGGTGGTAAACCTTGCTTTGGGTGTTTCAATGGGTAAAACATTGAGTATTCCCGATGAAGCACCAAGAGGGCATACGCCTTACTGGATACAAGCCATTTACACAGCAACGCTCTCGGAGCGGCTCTGTAAACGAATGGAGGGTGACAACTTACCCAAGCCCGGTCTAGTTTATTTAACCGGCCTTATTCACAATTTTGGCTATGCGGCGTTAGCGCATTTATTTCCGCCTCACTTTGCCTTGCTTTCACGCTATTTAGAAGTGAATCCGCATATGAGCATTGAGCAAACAGAACGTCATGTATTGAATGTGACGCGTGAGCAAGTTGCGGCTTGGTTATTTGATTGCTGGTCCTTGCCTAAAGAGGTTTGCATTGGGGTGCGTCATATCAACTCACCTTTGCATAGTAAGTCTAATCAGCACGCTCAACTGGTCAATTTGGCAAGCAGAGCGCTGCGCAGAGTTGGCTTTGCAGATGGCCCAATTGAAACGCTAGATACAAAGGTTCTGCAGTCAGTCGGTCTCTTAGAGGCGGAAGTTTACGAAGAGTGTGAAGCAATGCTTGAGAAAGGCGACGAGCTGTTAGAGCTAGTTAGAATGCTTGAAACTCAGCAAAAGCGTGAGGCTAGTAGAGAAAAAGAGCAAGTTTAAAACCGGTTTAAAATCGTAGGTCGCTGGTCGAAAAAGCCAGCCAAGACCTGCGAGCTATTTATGCTATTTTGACCTACGACCTAAGCTTCGCCTTCTAATTCTTCCAGCTCCTCAAGTTTTTCCATCCACTCTTCTTCTGCGGCTTCTAGGTTGCTTTTATCAATCGCCTGCTGATTGAGAATCTTTTTAAGTTTGTCTTTGCTTTCAGCGTTATAAAGTTCAGTGTCCCCCAGTTGCTCTTCAAATCCAGCAAGGCTCTCCTGTAGCGTGTCAATCTGCTTTTCTAAGGTGGTGATTCTATTCTTTAGGGGTCTCAAAGCCGTTCGGCGCTCGGCAGCAATCCGCTTTAGCTCTTTTTTCTCGTCGGCGGTTTGTGAGCGATTTTCGCGCGAAACCATTTTAGTGGGAGAGAGGTTGCGACGTTGTTCTACTAACCACTGTTGGTAGTCGTTCAGATCCCCTTTGAATTCGCTAACATTACCGTTGGCAACGAGCAGGAACTCATCAACAGTGTTGCGCAGTAAGTGACGATCGTGAGAAACCAATATAACCGCGCCTTCAAATTCTTGTAAGGCCATGGTCAGTGCGTGACGTACTTCTAAGTCTAAGTGGTTGGTCGGCTCATCCAGTAATAGCAAATTAGGTCTTTGCCAAGCGATTAGCGATAGCGCCACACGTGCTTTTTCACCGCCTGAAAACTGTTTCACAGGAGTGAAAGCATCATCGCCAAAAAAACCAAAAGATCCTAGGTAGTTACGCACTTCCTGGTCTGTTGCTTTAGGTGATATGCGCATGATATGAACCATGGCAGAGGCTTCTAAATCCAATGCTTCAAGTTGATGCTGAGAAAAGTAGCCAACACGAAGATGCTCCCCGCTACTACGCTCACCTGATTGTGGTGCTAAATCACCGACTAAAGTTTTTATTAAAGTGGATTTGCCTGCGCCGTTGGGGCCGAGTAAACCAATTCGAGATCCAGGTTCTAGAGAGATAGAAACTTTACCTAAAATGTTCTTATCACTGTAGCCACAATTTACTTCACGTAGTGACAGCAATGGATTTGAGACTTTTTCATTCGCCTGAAAACTAAAAGTGAACGGGCTGTCGATATGTGCCGCTGAAATAACGTCCATGCGCTCGAGCTCTTTTACTCGGCTTTGCGCCTGTTTCGCTTTAGAGGCTTTTGCTTTGAAACGACGGACAAACTGCTCTATTTCAGCAATACGTTGCTGTTGCTTTTCAAATTGTACTTGTTGTTGCGCCAATCGCTCTGCTTTTGCACGTTCAAAGGCGCTGTACTGGCCGCGATAGATATCGAGCTTGGCGCTATGCATATGGACGATATGGTCAACCACTTGGTCGAGGAAGTCTCTATCGTGCGATATAAGCAGTAACGTTCCTTGATAGTTACGCAGCCATGTTTCAAGCCAAAGAGTCGCATCTAAGTCTAAGTGGTTGGTTGGCTCATCCAAGAGTAGAATGTCAGAGCGACACATTAAAGCTTTGGCCAAATTCA
>Ga0209396_1002879_pt1 | contig 17761 bp, 13 predicted proteins | sample GOMGulsemesocosm_6_FD_184638 | JGI IMG/M metagenome (GOLD analysis project Ga0209396, IMG submission 184638) | Methane-oxidizing microbial communities from mesocosms in the Gulf of Mexico - GOM8C Gulf of Mexico (SPAdes) (version 2) | ecosystem: Environmental > Aquatic > Marine > Cold seeps...
GCATCACTTAATACTTCACCTGAAATATTACAAATACGCGCGCGACACGAAGTGCCACCACCATCAATACCAACTGTCCATTGTGTCATATTTATTCTCTCTCTATTACGCGCAAATTATACGCAATAGTAAACTACAAAACAAAAAACGGGAACGTTCTCATTTGCTTCATTCTACTCAACATTTGATTCAAACTAGCATCCCTATCAGATACTGATTTGACTCATAATTGCAAGTAGGAACCAACCACCGTGCGGGATCCACTGCTCGCCCCAGCGCCAGTTCTGTAAAATATCGTCAGCTTGTCCTTCAGGCTTAAATGCAATATCAAGTTCGTTATCAAAACCGCCAGTGATACCGTTACAAACACCACCTTTAGCATTAAAGAAACCAAGCTCAGGCAGGTAATCAGGGTTGTTAAAACCAACACCATCAAACATACACATATCATAGGGGTTCAAACCAACAATCCAGTTTAAACAGGATTGAGAAAACACCTGTAGATCATCAATTAACTGTTTATCTTTAACTAAAGGTCTAACCAGATTGACCATAGCAGCCAGTGAGCCTAGACGGGCATTTTCGCCCTGCCACCAATAACCACTCTCGTTATCATGTGCAAAGAAGAAGGCACTGCGTTTATCTTCATTGAGCCCTTTGACATATTGGCGAGGGTAGTTAAATGGATTAAATACTTCACTACTAATAGCTAACTCAAAACGAAGTGCATTTTCAACAACAGCTAAGGTGGAAGCTTTAAAAGAGTTATCAGTTTCAACATTGAGATATTCGGTCAGTGCAATAACCGGTAAACCCGCTTCAGCTGCGTGTGCGTAAGGGCGAGAACCGTCACTATTTGCAGACCAAAAATGGGTTTGATTACTATCAGACTGTTGGCGTGAAGCTAGCTTTTTAGCCCAATTACGTGCCTCTTGTAAATATTTATCATCAGCACAACTTTGATACAGTTCAACCGCTGCAATCAGAGCACAATACTCATCAATAATGTTTTCTTGGCCATCGTCGCAATAGTTTTTGTTATTCTCAACAAGGTGCCAATAAGCTTTCTCAGCGCCATCTAAATATTGTTGCGCGCTAAACTCGCCACCGGTTGGTTTACGGTAAGCAACGGCAAGTGCAGCAATTGCCATACCAGCGCCTTGACGGAAAGCAGCTTGAAAATCTTGAGTTTTATCACCAGACTGTCTTTCATAAGCGCAAATATCACGCTGCTCTGGATCTTTGCTCCACTTGTCAAAAACAGTCATATAGAAATAACCATCTTCACTGAGCATACGCTTTAGGAAATCAGCACCAAAAATAGCTTCCTCTTGCAAACGTACTGCAGAATATTTGGCAAATTTATCATTACCTTTTTGAAGGTCTAACCCCTTGAACATATTCCAAACGATCATTGGAATCTGCTGTGGGTTCATATAGTTTGCAAAAGAGAGGTGACTAAAATACTTACTTAGATCACCAGATGCGTCATACCAACCACCCTGTACATTAACTTTTTTGTCGCTACCTAAAATAGTGGCTTGTTGGTCATGCTTATCAAAGATGCCAGCACAGCGCTGACCTTTAAAATAATGTAATAGATCTGAGAAACAGTGATCCATTAATAGGTTATTACCGATCTCGAATGGGTGAGATTGGGTTTTATCTAAACGTAAGAAATAGCGACCGGGTGTTTGGAAATCAGAAAAGTCGACAGTATAGAAAAAACCTTGTGACCATTGGTCAACGGTGCCTGAAACTAAAAATGGGAGATGTTGGATTGCTTCACCGCTGGATGCGGATACTAATTCTACTTGAGAGATGTTTAAACGTGTTTCAGTTTGCAAGACAGCTTGCTTAGACCCAACACATTCATAACCGATATGATTGGTAAGTAATTTCACTTAACTTAACCCCTTAAAAAAAGATCCCCAAGCAAAATGCTCGGGGATAGTAGAGTCACCGCTCTAAGGAGAGTTGAGCGGTGATTCGATGCTTATTATTACCTCGTCAAAATTGGTAATTGTTGCAAAGTACCCCTTGCAACATAATAGGCATCTCTCCTATTCGTGAAGATGACAACGAACGAAGTGGTTTTCAGCAAGCTGTTTCACACCTGGCATCTCATCTTTACAGCGTGGTGTTGCATGTAAACAACGACCAGCAAATGGACAACCAACTGAATCAGGCGTCCAAAGAGGAATTTCACCTTTGTTACCTTCAAGTTTGCTATGAATTGATTTACTTGGATCTGGCACTGCAGATACAAGAAGTTGCGTATATGGATGTTGTGGATGATGAATTATCTCATCAGTATCACCCCATTCAACCATATGACCTACATACATTACACAAAGATCTTCAGCAATGTAACGTGCTGTTGCGATATCATGTGTGATGTAAAGTAGAGACATTTTACGCTCTGACTTCATCTCTTCCATTAGGTTCAAAACACCCGCACGGATAGATACATCAAGCATTGATGTTGGTTCATCAGCAAGTACAACTTCAGCACCTACTGCAATGTTACGTGCTAAGTTAACACGTTGACGTTGACCACCAGAAAGCTGATGCGGGAACTTAGCAGCAGTCTCTTTAGGTGGAATTAGACCAACTTGCTCAAGTAAGTCGTAAACCTTCTCTTCAAGTTCTTTTTGGTTACCCGGTGTTACTTTTTTATGGATCTTAAGTGGACGCGCAATATGATGGAAAATATTGTGTGTCGGATTTAAAGAACCAAACGGGTCTTGCCATACCATCTGAACACCTTCACGGTATTTCATTAGGTCTGCATGTTTTTGAATCGTTTGAATGTCACGACCTTTATAGATGATTTGACCACTTGTTGGTGCATACATCTTAGCAATCATCTTAGCGATTGTAGATTTACCTGAACCAGACTCACCTACCACTGACATACCACGACTTTTGTACATTTTGAACGATACATCGTTTGATGCACGCATCATTGGCTGTTTTAAGGCGTTACTGCTGACTTTGAAATCTTTTACGATATTCTTGCCTTCAACTAGCAACTCGCCATATTTTTCACTCATAATTTTTTCCTTCTCTCAATCTGGCTTAAGCAACTTCAACAACAGCGATAGACTCACCGGCAACCGCTAGGTGACAGTTAGACATATGACCGTTTTCAATGTCACGAAGTGGGTTTGCTTTAGTACGGCAAACTTCTTCAACACGTGTACAACGTGCTTGGAAACGACAACCAGTTGGGATATCTAATAAGTTAAGTGGATTACCAGGAATACCAATTAACTCAGTTTTTGGACCCGTTAACGATGGGAAAGAGCTTCCTAAACCATACGTGTATGGGTGGTACGGGTTCTTCAAGATATCTTGAGAACTTGCCACCTCGATTAACTGACCAGAATACATGATGCCGATACGATCAGAGAACTCAACCATTAACGATAAATCATGCGTAATGAAAAGAATTGAGAAACCAAATTCTTCTTTTAATGCATAGATTTTTTGTAAAATTTCACGTTGAACAACAACATCAAGTGCCGTTGTAGGCTCATCCATAATGATTAGTTTTGGGTTAAGCGCTAATGCAATCGCGATAACTAAACGTTGACGCATACCGCCAGAGAACTGGTGAGGGTAATCGTTTAAACGGTTAGGGTGAATATCTACAATTTGTAATAACTGCTCAGCGCGTTTTACTGCTTCATACTTATTTTTATTCGTATGGCGCATGATAACGTCAGTGAACTGCTCAACAATTGGGATAACTGGATTCAAAGCATTCATCGCACTTTGGAATACCATTGACATTTCGCTCCAACGGAACACAGTCATTTCACCATCACTTAACTTCATGATGTCTTGCTGCTTACCATCGTCATCAGCGAAGAATACTTCACCACCACTGATAAATGCAGGTGGCTTATGCAAACGCATTAGTGCAAATGCAATCGTTGATTTACCACAGCCAGATTCACCAGCTAGACCGAATACTTCACCTTTACCAATGTCAAAACTAACATTGTTTACAGCGCGTACATCACCATCAGCAGTGATGTAATCAACACAAAGGTTGCGGATAGAAATTTGTGGAGTAGTCATTATTTTGCCCCGCTTGCTAAGTCTTGTTCACCAGGAAAGTGTGGTGCTTCTGTTTTTACGTGTGCAGCTCGTGCTTTTTTATCTGCTTTTTGCATCTTCTCAAAACGTTTCATACCAGGGTTTGAACGTAGTTGCGGGTTAGCAATTTCATCTACTGCAAAGTTAAGCATTGCAAGACCAATTGAAAGTGTAATTAGTGCGCCACAAGGAGCAAGCAATTCCCACCATGCGCCAATTAACATTGAAGATGATGTTTGTACGTTATAAAGCATGATACCCCAACTAATTGTACCTGGGTCACCAAGACCTAGGAACGAGATAGTTGCTTCCATCATGATTGCGTACATCACTGAACCGATGAAACTTGCACCAACGATAGAGATAAGGTTTGGTAAAATCTCAACAAAGATAATACGTACACGAGACTCACCTAATACTTCAGCAGCTTTTACAAACTCTTTTTCACTTAAAGACATCGTTTGTGCGCGTATTACACGTGCGCCCCATGCCCAAGAGGTGAAACCGATTATCAAGGCAATGGTTAATGGTCCAGCCTCCCCGATAAATGCAGCTAATACAAATAGTAACGGATACTGAGGGATAACTAACATCACGTTCATGGCAGCCGATAAAACATCATCTACGCGTCCACCGAAGTAACCCGCAGAGATACCAATAATCGTTGCTAAGAAACATACAACAATACCAGCACCAAAACCTACAGCTAGAGATACACGTGCACCATGTGCAAGTTGTGACCAAATGTCACGACCCATACGTGAAGTACCCATTACATGCTCAGCTTTTTTAGACATTAGCATTGTACGCTTGTCATCAGCTAAGTTTGTTGCAACCCAACCATCTGGTGAAGCTTGTGCCATTTTAACAACTGCACTTGGGTATTCGTGTGGTTTACCCGTACGCTTGTTAGGAACGTGATCCGTTAATAACGGTGCAAATACAGCCATAAAGATAAACGAGAATAAAATAATTGAACCAAATAACGCTTTATTGTTATTTTTCAATATGTTGATAATACCTTTCATAATCTTATGCTCCCTTACGTAGGCGAGGATCTAGCAATACATAAAGCATGTCCGCTAGTAAGTTGAAGAACAACATAAATAGTGTCATTACAAGTAATTGACCTTGTAGTACTTGGTAATCACGTGCATTGATTGCATTTAGAAGTACCGTACCAAGACCAGGGTAGTTAAAGATGATTTCGATAATCATCTGACCACCAATTGCCATACCTAAAGACATAGACAGTGCCGTTACACTTGGTAGCATTGCGTTACGTGCAGCGTAGTTAAATACAACACGGTTTTCGCTCAGGCCCTTACCTTTAGCCATGGTAATGTAATCTTCACCTAATAGGTTGATCATGTTATTACGCATTGCGATTAAGAAACCACCAATCTGTACAATGGTTGCACCAATCAGCGGTAACGTTGCATGGTAGGCAACATCTTTTAGGAAAGTCCAGCTTGTCCAGTCAGGTGTAACACCTGGTGTGTAAGCGTAACTCGTTGGGAACCAACGAAGGCTGATAGCAAATACAAACAGTAACAACATCGCTGTTACAACTTGTGGTACCGCTTGGATAACTAACATACCAGGAGACATAATAGTATCGAACTTACTACCACGTTTCCAAGCTGCAAAGATACCTAATACAGAACCAATAGTGAATGATAACAGTACCGCACTACCTGCTAAAAATAGTGACCAGCCAACTGCATTACCTAATACTGTATTTACAGATAGTGGGTAAAATTGCACTGATACACCTAAGTCCCAGCTCAGTACACTTTTAATGTACATGAAGAACTGTTCATAAAGAGGACCATCAATAAAGCCTAATAGCTCTTTCATCGCGGCAATACGTTCAGGTGTTACCTGTACTGTTGTATTAGCAAACATCATGGTAACTGGGTCACCTGGCATTGCGCGCGGAATAATAAAGTTCAAGGTTGCCGCAAATAGCAACGCAATAAAGTAAAACGATAAACGTCTTAAGAAAAACCCCATAACTTACACCTTAATAATCCATTACTTAGTCCGCTTTTATAAGCGGTATATGGAATATGGAAAAAAATCAATTACGGCTCAGATTGCCATAATAATAAAACTCGGGAAGAAACAAAAAGGCACACACTTTCTTGTGCCATAAACTTACAAATCTTTAACTGCCTTAACAAGCTCGTAACATAAATGAGCTTAATTAAAAAAGGCACACAATGTGTGCCTTTCGAAAACCGCTTATTTAGCCGGTTTTAAGTCTAACACTTGAAGTAGACGCTCAGGAATACCAGCCCAAATCATTGGACGGCCTTCTGGATTCTTCTCGTTCCACCAACCAGTGAAGCGTGCTGAGTTGTACTGGTAGTTGTATAGACCAGACATTACAGGAATCGTCACTTGCTCTTCAGCAATGATTGCTTGGATTTGGTTAGCAATTTTAACTTGCTCTGCTTTATCAGCTGTTTTGTAGAAACCAGCTAGTAGAGAGTCAACTTTCTCATTTTTCCAGTGGTGCATTGCGAAACGTGGTGACGCAGATGTTTGGAATTTAGAGTTGTAAGCGCTGTCCCAGTAAGTGTATGGGTCAGAACCGTGGAAGTAGTTAGTGTAAGCTACGTCGTAAGTCGCATCTTGCATCGCTTTGTTGTATACAGCGAAATCAGGAGTACGTGCTTTAGCTTGAATACCAACTTCTTCTAGTTGCTCAACAGCTAGTTGAACAGTGTTGTTGAAATCAGACCAACCGTTTGGAGATTGAATTTCAAGAACAAAAGACTTACCAGATGGAGTATCAACAAAACCGTCATCATTTACGTCTTTGAAGCCAGCTTTAGCTAGAAGTGCTTTAGCGCCATCAATGTTGTAAGTGTTGAATTTCTTGTATTTGTTGTGTACTGCTTCATCAGACCAAGACTCAAATGCGTAACCAAGACCAGATGCGAAGTCATTTGTTACACCAGCACCGTAAAATGCGATGTCGATGATTGTTTGACGGTCAATAGCCATAGAGAATGCGCGACGGAAGTCAACGTTAGTTAACGCTTCGTTTTTCGCTGCATCAGGGTTCTTGAAGTTAACAACAAATGCTTGAGTACCTGCTGGCGTTAACCAGTATTTGTGGTTAGGGCTCTTAGAAGCGTAAGTCTTATCCATATCAGGGATGAAAGATGAAGACCAATCGATTTCAGAGTTAATTGCTTTAGCAAGGAACTGATCGTTGTTAGCAATTTGTGGCATACGGATACAATCAACATCTAAGTTGTCAGCATCCCAGTAAGTCGCTTCAGTACATTGAACGTATAGAGTAGGTGTAAACGTTTCAATTGCAGTGAATGGACCGTTACCAACTGGGTTTTCGTTCATGAAAGATTCAGGAGCGTCAACTTTAGACCAGATATGTTGTGGAACAACAGGCACTTTAACGATGTCGTATGGCGCGTTTGAGTTTGCTTCAGTTAAAGAGAACTCAACTTTGTATTCGTTAATTTTCTTAACAGATGCAACAACTTTAGCAGCACCAGTTTGATCTAAACCTTGGTTTTTTAATACTAGGTTGAATGTGTATACAACATCATCAGCCGTGTATTTTTCGCCGTCAGACCATTTAACACCTTCACGGATATCAAATGTAACAGACTTAAGGTCTTTAGACATTTCAAAACCAGTTGCTAGACGAAATACAGGAGTGTTTCCTTTCATTTCGTTAAATACAGCTAGTGGCTCATAGATGAAGTCAGTAGTAGTACGTAAGTTTGTAGCGATGAACGGGTTAAAGTTACGAATAAGTGTTGGGTAAAAATCAGGAACGATTGTTACTTCACTTTTTGCAACTGCAACTTGAGGTGCTAATGTAGCAGATGCTGCTAGTACTAGCGCTGTGATTTTCGTTTTTTTAAAATTGGCAAACATTTAGTAATCCTTACTATTATTCTAACAATTAATTATTATACGTATTTACATTTCTCAGCATGGGTGGCCTCATTCTTGAGTAAACCAATACCAACAAATTCGTTTCAAACCTAACACGGTTAATACAAAAAATATTTTTCGTGAATGGCTTATGGCGAGTAGAAAACTACACTCCACCAAGAGAGTCAATAGCACCCTCCGTAAAAACCGTCAATATAATAACTAAGACCGTACAAAACGTCAAAACAAAGCGAATACACTATATGATATTACTTCGTTTTTTTGCTGTAGATCACTTTCCTACGAACAAAACTGCCAAACAGGTTAGTAAGCACACCCAGCAAACACCAATAAAAACACAACACTACAACGTCAAATAATACAATTTAACTTTAACAAATTAAAACGACAAAAATAATTAGCTAGTTTTGCCGATTCGTTGTGACACTGTTCGCACTTTATTGAAGAGTTCGGTCAAAAACGTTAATATAGTAAAAACAGGGTTCCATTCATGGTAAATTCTTACTTTGAAAACAGATAAAATATCCTATAAAAAATCAATATTACAACTAAACAAACTAACTAATAGTGGTTACCTAAAATGCATAAAAAACAACATAATAAAAAACTAAAAAATACAGTTATGATTGCGTTTCTTGCCTTAAGCATTATTCCGCTAACCCTTATCTCACTTTTCTTCCTTTATACGCAAAGCCAAGATTTAAGTGAACAAAGTCGTGTACAGCTCACCGCGCTACGTGATAATCAGCAAGTACAAATTCAAAACTATTTTAAAAGCCAAGAATCCCAAGTGCGCAGTTTTGCTCGTTCAGAGCTGGGGATTTCCAGTGGCGGAAGGTTTTTTGGGCTAATATCTGCATTCGAGCATTTAGGTGCAAATGAACTAGAAGCACAAATCCACGCTCAGACACGCTATATAAAAGGAAGTGGAGATCAAATAACCAATAAAATAGATATCAACTCAGCCTATTACAGTGGCAGTGAGCGTTATCGATTAATCCACAAGCGTTACCACTACCGTTACCTTGACCTACTCACCAACTCTGACTTCAGCGATATTCTATTAGTTAACTTATCCGGTACAGTGGTTTATTCAGCTAAAAAGAATTTAGATTATGGTACTAACCTTATTACAGGAAAATACCAGAACAGTTCACTTGCAAATACTTTCCGGCGCATAGTAAAGCAAGCTAAAGATAGCCCTCAGAAATCAATTCCTGTTACCTTTTCTGATTTTAACCAAGAAGGTGATAAACAAATAGCTTGGTTGGCAGCACCCATTACCGAGCGAGGCTTTCACCATAGTTTTGTTTTTTTTAAATTAGATAACAGTCGTTTAACCCACCTGGTCAATAAGTCTAATATTGGCAAGATGCAAACCTTGTTAACCGATGCACAATCTGTTTCGCGTTTAAAATTAGCTGAAGGCCAAAAGCTCAACATACGAGAAGCGAGCATCAAACAAGCAGTAAACGGCTTTACTTCCGTTAATAGTTTTCGAAATGACCAAGGCGAGAGTATTTTAGCGGCTTATACGCCTATAAACGTACAAGGGAAGTCATGGGCGCTCTCTATTGAACTGCCTGAAAAATTAGCTTATGCACGTATCAAGCAACTTCAAAACATCTTTCTTATCACTCTGTTAGTGGCATTAATCATGGTTATCATTGCCTCACACTACTTGTCTAATTCTATTACCGCACCAATATTGAACTTGGCATGGATTGCAGAGCGTATCGCGGCGGGCGACCTTAACCAGCGTGTTAGTGGCACAGAACGTAATGATGAAATTGGTCGCTTAGCGATAAGTTTTGCGCGTATGAAGCGATCGGTGAGGGAGAAGTTAACCTTGATTGGCGAGCAAAAAGAGGAATTAGAAACCAACTTAACTCTCATTCAGCAGCAAAACAGTGACCTGCAATTAACCGACAAACTAAAAGATGAATTCTTAGCCACCACCTCACACGAATTACGTACCCCTTTACATGGCATGTTAGGCATCACTGAAACATTACGCTCTGGTGCTTATGGTTCACTTACTACTGAACAGCAGTACCAGCTTGAAGTTATCAATAACAGTGGCCACCGTTTAGCCCACCTTGTTGATGACCTGCTTGATTATCACAAAATGCGTTATGGTAACTTGCTTATCAATAAAAATGCGGTTGATCTTTCGTCTGCTGTACACCTTGTTTTAGAGCTTTCTAAACACCTACTTGACGATAAACCGTTACGTATTATCAACCAGATACCCGATGAGCTTGCACTGGTTATCGCAGATGAACAGCGTCTCGAACAGGTGCTTTATAACCTCATAGGTAATGCAATTAAATATACAGTCGAAGGCAAGATCATTATCTGCTCTAAGGTATTTGATGACAAAGTACAAGTACAAGTTATTGATACCGGCCATGGTATTGATGCTGCTCAGCTAGACCAAATATTTGAACCACTGAGTCAAGCAACCGTTGATACCCCCTACTACCGACAAGGTGCAGGCCTTGGTTTGTCTATTAGTCGTCAGCTGATTGAGTTAATGGGAGGCAACTTATATGTAAGTAGCCAGCAACATATCGGCACGACCTTTAGTTTTACCCTGCCAATTGCATCGGATATTGAGTGCCAAGAGAATAGCTTCTCTTCTAATCAACACTTCAAAGCGCCTATTCCTTATCAGCAGGTCAATATCACCGCAGACTCATTGCCAACTAACCCTGACGCTCCACTGCTCATTGTTGCCGATGATGAAGCGGTCAATCTGCAAGTATTAATGAGTTTCTTACGTTTAGAAGGTTACCGTGTTAAAACGGCGATGAATGGTCAAGAAACATTAGAGCTTGTAGAGGAGGAGAAACCCACGTTGCTTCTGCTTGATGTAATGATGCCCGGCATGAGTGGGTATGAGGTTTGCCAAGCAATCCGCAAACAACATACGAGTGATTCACTGCCAATTATAATGCTCACGGCGCTTAATCAGAGTAAAGATAGAGTCAGAGGTTTTGAAGTAGGTGCAAATGATTACGTGAATAAACCCTTCAACCAAAAAGAGATATCAGCGCGTATTAACGCCCACATGCAAGCCACACAAACACAAACATTAAGTAGTCAGAATAGCCACTTACAGCATTCATTAAAAGAGCATGAGTTAGTTGAAGCTTGTTTGTTAGAGACACAGGCACACCTATTAACTTTGTTAGAGCATAGCCCTGACGCAATTATATGCATTCGCTTTGATGAAAAAATTCATTTTGCCAACCACAATGCAGGAAAATTGTTTAAACGTAGCCCGCAGCAGCTACAACGCTATAGTCTTGAGGATATTGTCATTAAGCGCAGCCTAACCCAGCAAGATAATAATATAAATGAAGTAGATATCTATATAGAGGGCAAGGTCACTAGCATCAGTACTTCTATTATTTCACTGCCCAAACAGTCTGGTTTACATTCATTAATGATATTTTGTACCGATAACAACTACGATGCACAACGTATCAATAACCTAGAAAACGCGGTAGACGCCCTTTCGAGTTATGCGTTTGATGGTAATACAGAGCAACTACAAACATTAAAAGAGTTAGGTGGCGAGTTTACCCGTTTAGTTGATAAAGCAGAGGGTAAAGGCACGGATAAAAAACAACTAAAACGCGAACTGCTCGTTGAAACCATGACACAAGTGCTTAATTATTGGGAAAATGAAAGTGGCAAAAATAAGTTTGAACTTGCTGAGCAGAGCCAATTATGGAAAGTGTACTTAGATAGAAGCACACTACAAACACGTACTTTAGATAAATATCTACATATAGAAACGCTGCCTAAAACACCGCGCTGGCGTACCGTACTCAGCACTATCGATTATGTATTATTACACTGTGATAGCGAAACCAAACAGCGAGAGAAGATTGACAAACTACGCTTACAACTACAAAAGCTATTAGCTTAATCAATTAAATCGAGGTAATAGTTCCAATCAAATAGATAACCAGGGTCGTTTTTACGGCCTGGTGCAATACCGCTATGGCCTATAATGCGTTGCTTAGTTAATAGAGGATATTTAGCAATCAACTGATTACTCAGTTCAGCTAAAGACTGATATTGCTTTTTTGTGTAGACAGATTTATCAGTCCCTTCAAGCTCAATACCAATTGAATAATCATTACACGCTTCTACCCCATCAAAGCTCGATACCCCCGCATGCCATGCTCGTTTATCAAAGGGCACATATTGCTCAACACTACCATCACGACGAATAACACAATGTGCCGACACCTCTAATCCCTCAAGATCAGAAAAGCTCTCATGTTCTTTGCAATCTAAACAGCCGGTAAATAGATGCTCAATCTGCTTTCCGCCATAAACACCTTCCGGCAAACTGATACAATGGATCACCAGTAAACTCACCTCTACGCCCACAGGCCGCTCATTAAAAAACGGTGAGTTTATTTTTTTATAACTAGCTGTTAAACCTTTCACATAAGGCTCCTTATACGTTAATCACGAATCAGCAGAACGTTTGATTCTCTTTTTTAATCAAATGTCTGCATTCGGTAGATAATACGATCATTGCCACGGAACAAACCAAATTCTACATGTCCAGAAATACAATCCGTCAGCGTACCCGTTTCATCTGGACAGGTTACCGCATTACCACTATCAAGTAACCAAGGGGCATAAAGGTTAGCAACAGCGAGATCTTTCAAACGAATAAAGTAGTCTAACTCCCCACGAGCACTAGGTGCTGAAAACTTAAAGTAGCTTTTCCCTGAAATTAGAGGGTTGTTTAATATGGATAGTGTTGTTGTATCAGTGCCACTGCCCACCACAATTTCATTGTCGGAATTCATCAATGGGTTTGCACTTAACTGCGCATTCACAACTGTTGTGCAGTCATCACCAGAAAAAGGTACAAACTGCTCACCATCAAAATAGGTCGCCTCAATCAATGTGCGAATAGACTGGTACTCGCTACCGTGACCATTGCCTGCTTGTAAGCGACCATAGGCAAAATCCCCTAAACTACTTAGGTTGGTGTCTGCTGGTAAACGACACTGGTCTGTCGTGCACACAGTTGAAGCATTGCTTTGTAGCTTCTCCCCATCTATTCCAGCAAGCTTAATAAAATATTCAACCTGATCATTAAGCCCAGCAATGGGTGTATCTGCAAAGTATGGCCCATCGGCATCAGCCAGTGATTTACGTAATCCCATTTCAAGACCTGTAACCGTATAGATACCAGATTTCCACTGCGTTTGATCATAATAAGAGATGGGTAATAAACGTGCACTAAGATTTATTAAACTGTTTGTAGAGTAGGCACTATCAGTGAAATTTGCATTTACTGCAACAGGGTAACCCAGTTCACTGTCGTAATTTTGAGTCGTTTTTTCTGTCGCACCTGCTGTCGCTTGCGCTTTTGCTTGCATCACATAACTCACTGTCACCGCTGATTGTGCAAATGGGACATCCGCTGCATGGCCCTCTGTCATATAGGTAAAATCATGACAACCTGCGCTATAACTATAATTGTCATACGCGATATAATTGGGATAAAAGCGGCCGATCTCTTTCACATCAGAGGCAGTAACATCGTTGCTGGTTTGTATGTAATCCTCACTTGTTGCCTGAATCCCAAGTACTCCGACTTCATCGTAGGATAGACTTGAATAAGTTAACTCCCCCGCTTGCATCGCTTGGGTTAAGATATTTGCCCCATCTTCACTATGCACTGTTCCTAAAGAAGCAGATGCGCTATTTGGGAAGACTAAACTTGGCAGCAGTTTGACATCATTATGAAAACTTGGCGCTTTAGGGTTTTCGCTTCCAGAGCAATGATTTAAAGGATCACTACTACAATCAATCACCGCTTTAACGGTAATATCAAATACATCAACATCCACTAACGAACTGTAGCTACGTACAGCTGCACGCTTAAACCCGCTACCTGCCTCAGGGTTATAACCACTACTTTCAGCAGGGTTACCACTAACAGATGAAATAACTAACTTAAGGGGGTTAACAATAGTTGTCGTACTTCCCTGCAATTCATCATTTTCACCAGGATCTGCAGGTGGAGCTCCAATCCCAGCATCATCACGAGCATGGACTTGAATTTTACCAGCGTCAGGATAATTAACAGAAACCGTCGCAACACCACTAGTAAAAGCGACTACCTGATTAGTTGCAGTGGTTCTATCTTTTGCAACTATGCTTTGATTTATTTCAACATTAGTGCCAAAAGGGGCTGGTGTATCAGCAGGATCAGGATCGATATAACTCGACCAAAATTTGAGATTTTGATTACCGCTATACTCCTCAATAACATCACAACCTACACCACTCACATCTTTACCAACTGCAGTTAACGTCATATCAAAAGGCAAATTTGCTGTAGTAAATGCGGGTACTGTAGCTTTAAGCTGAAAAGGACGAAAAGTAATTAAGGCAGGATCAGAGTCCACGCCACCGCCAGAAACTAATACAGAAAGGTTTTCTGTGGCAATCGCATTAAATAAACCTAATTCGACAGTTCCTTGATCTGCACTTACAAATTGGTAAGTCCCCTGCCCATCAACATTACCACTATCAGTTAATGTGCCCGTTCCATTTAACAAGCTCCATGTCCCCAAAGGTGGTGTTGTGGTTAAAGTTATCAAACCAGTGTAATCAGTGACCATTGAACCATCTGTATTTTTTACATTAACTTGTACAGAATGAGGCTCACAAGTTAATGCATCGGGCAGGGTAATTATTTCGAATTGATACTCTTCAGTGGGAGGAGCACAAACAGTACTATCTTGAATTTTTGACTGAGTGCGCATCTCGAGATTTCTCGCTGCCACTTTGCCTAATATATGTGTTGTACCATTAAGCGTTAAATCGCCATTGCTATAAATGGATCCATTAAAGTTAGCCGCTGTATTTAAGGTGGTGCTTTTATTAGTGATCAACATAAATTTATCGGTTGCAGAGATTAACTGCCCATCAAATTCAACAGTACCGCCGTACTGCCCCGCTTCAACAAAAAAATAGACCTTGCCATCACCAATCACTTCAATGGTTGCATTGTTTGGGATAGACAACTTACCAATAGCATACACTCCAGGAGATACCTTAATGGTGCTATTAGCCAAGAGCGCCAGTGCATCAATCTGGTACATTTGTATTTCAGGTAAATTTTGCTCTACAAAGGTAACCGTACTACCACCAGAAAGTTCAATTTTTTTATAACTAATACCTTGAAATTTAGGGGTTAAGGAATTCGCATCACCGAGTGTAATCTCTGTCCCATCAGCCCACGATGCAGCTATAACTTCTTCACCACTAATGGTAGGTATAAGAAAGTCAGATAACTTGCTGGATGCTTGCCCCGATGCAATACAGGTTAAGCCACTGCCACAACTGTCCATCAAGGTGTCTTGAGTGGCAAAATCAAACTCTGTTACTCTACTGCCCGATAATAGCTGCTCAATCTCCGAACTGCCTGACATAGTCAATTTACCCGATGAATAACTCTGGGTTGCATCTTTAAAAATATCATTACATTGGCCAGTCAATTCATCAACAGGCAAATCTATCGGTGGCCCAGCCGCAAAAGAGGTACTGCTCAACAGATAAATAAATATTAAACAAATACAACGAATACTCATAAACTCACCGCCTCAACGCTGATTTGACGACGGGTCACGGTTTGTGAGTTTTCACAAACCGCAGTACTTACTACTTTGTAACGAGTTGGTAGGCTACCAGAATTGACAGGGTTAAGTATCTGGCATTGATAATTTGCACTGCAGCCATGAAAGCCAGCATCTGTGCCTAAATCAACAGTGATATCGTTTGGGTTTATGGCCTTACAATTAGTAGCATTGGCTTGTGAAGCGTTTAATGGAAACAGATCCACTAATGCAATTTCACTCGCTGAATAAGCACTCAAATAAGCACGGGCAGCATACACTTCGTAACTGGTGCCTTTCGCGCTATCGCGTTGCAGCGATACGAGTGTAGCGCCAAGCAATGAAACAATAATAATAACAAAAATAGCCAATACTATCGCACTGCCCTTTTGCTTTTTTAAAGGTGCAACTTTATGGGACATTGTTAACATGCAATGTTTGTTCAATTGGCACCTCCTGTCCATCAAAATCAAGTTTAAAGGTAACTTTAGCAAGGCCATTACGTTGCAGTGTTGGCTCTGCGACATCAAATTCACCATTTATATTATCCGCCATGATACTACCCGATTGCCCGCAACCTTCAGCTAATATCAACTCACTTGCCGTGAAATAGTAACTTTGGGTTTTATTAATAATATAAAAACGTTTACTTGGGGAGCCCAAAGGAAAACTAACGGAGCCCGTAAAAGTGATCACCTCAGTAGCTAACGAGCTTATTGCTTGTACTTTAGCTGAGCTTAATTCGCTTTCATCGAGCAGGTATACAACCGCTTTATCACCTGAGTTAAAAACATAGTCAGAGACGCTTGCAATACTCGCACTAACTGCACTCAAAGGTGATATCGGAAAGTCGTAACTATAAAGACTGCTTTTAATAATAGGCGTGAAGGTTAAACACTGTTTATCAACTGAAACACTTAAGCTGTTTGGCAGTGCATTTAAAATATCACGACGCAGTCGTTCCATCACAAAACGGGTGCTATTTAATTCTTTGTCTCGCTCACTAATATCGGTGTAAATGCTAACGCCCGTTGATATATAACTGCTGGTTGCAATGCCAATCGCTGATAAAACGATAATCACAATAACCAGCTCAATCAATGTGAAACCAGATCTTTTTAGACTCATTAATAGTTTCCTTTTAAAGCGCTAAAACGAATCTGTTCACCACTGGGTGTTTTAATTATCACAGCTATTTTTTTACTGATATCGACAGTGACGATTTCTACCTCAATGCTCACGACATAATTATTGTATTGGCTGGGTAGATCCCCACCTAACACATCGCCATAACTTACCGCAGGCTCAAAACCTGTGGTAATAAAATCATCAACATCATTAAAGTTTTGGTGCTCGCCTGCAACTTCACCACTATCAAGACCCAGTGTCGTCGAGCAGTCCTGCACAGCATTACTAGGTTGCCATATCTCACCACAACGATACAGGCCACCATTATGGTCGGAGTTTTCATCATAACTGCGCGATAAAATATTCTGCATAATGCTTTGACCAAGCTGTGAAGCACGTAAGCGGTATAATGGCTCAAGTGCATCTTTACTTTGTGATATCAGCATAGTGTTCATAATCATCATAGCAACTGCAAGCACCACAATACCAACGACTAACTCCACCAGCGTAAAACCACGGTTATTCATGAATAAACCCCTCGCTCTCAATGATAACAGAGAGGCCATTGTCACCATTAACAGCAATGGGAGAGCTACCTACGGTTAACTTTCCTTGAAGATCAAAACGGTAGTTTGTAGAACTAAGCATACCAGTCGGAAATGTAACTCGCCCATAATCATTATAACTATCATCACTGCACACTCCAGAAGCTGAAGGTACATTACAATTAGCCCCTGTTTTAGTTGTATGCTCGTTATAAAAACAACTGTTTTTAATCACCAACCAGTAACAAGCGTTTTTAGTAACACCATCAGCAGGATCGGCATTCATTCCTTGTAGTTGCACTAAACGTAATCGTGCAATCAGTTGATCGCGCACGGCATAATCTTCAAAACCAGAACGATTAACAAATTTAGGAA
>Ga0209396_1002880_pt1 | contig 17756 bp, 10 predicted proteins | sample GOMGulsemesocosm_6_FD_184638 | JGI IMG/M metagenome (GOLD analysis project Ga0209396, IMG submission 184638) | Methane-oxidizing microbial communities from mesocosms in the Gulf of Mexico - GOM8C Gulf of Mexico (SPAdes) (version 2) | ecosystem: Environmental > Aquatic > Marine > Cold seeps...
TGCCTTAAAAAATGGCATGTTTATTATCGATAGTCTTCAATGTGTTCTTTCTGATGGTACCTTATTAGTTTATCCTGGTAATTGCAGAATTGAACCTATAAGGCTGGACCCAGATTTAGCAAATAGCGAAGGTCATATTGATATTTCTGTTGGAGTTGCGACCATTGTATCAGATCAAACTAATTTATCTGATGGCCACGGAAATTGTGCTCGGTTTGCTCTTAACGATGAAATTTCAAAAGCAGATTTATTTGATCCTCAAGAGTCAACTCAATTAACCACGGTAAATATCAACTGCCAACTTTTACTAGGCGATCAAGTCAAACAAAAAGATCAACTTTTATTTGAAAAAATAGCTGAAGTTGTCATTCTGGGGACGGATATATATCAAGATGATAAATTTATCCCCAAAAGCTTAACGATTCAAAGTTCGGCAGTGCTACAAAATTATATTAAGTCTTTGAAACAAGGTCTTATAGCACGATTTGAACAGTTAGAGAGCTTTAGTTCAATGAACTCAGGACAAGGTAACGATATTGCAGGCGCAAATTTAGCAACTGTTATGTCAATTAATGTACTTGCCGAATTTATTCCTGTTTTTTCACATTTCGAAGAAATCCAACATTTACCTCCTCATCAAGTTTACTTGGCTATTCGCCAACTCATTGCTCAATTAAGTGTTTTTTCTAAAACAGTATCTGTAACGGGTGAATTAGCCGATGGTGATAAGTCTTTACTTCCATATAGCGAAAGTAATTTAACGGAGTGTTTCTCTCGTGCTTTAATATTATCTAATCAACTTTTGGATGAACTAACCGTTGATCCTGAGTTTATCGTTGAATTTACTGCTCAGGGCGAATCAAAGTATGTTGCTGCCTTATCTCATGAGTTTTTAGATCCTAATAACTTGCTGTATTTACGTATGAGAACCCAACAAAATATAGAGAAAAATTCAGAATCTATTTTGCAGTACACAAAAGTGGGAGCTGATGGCCAGGTTGATATATATTTAAAACGGGCTTTACCCGGAGTCAAGCTTACCTACCTACCTAGAAAGCCGATGGGAGTAGCTAGTAGTCCAAATAGCTTTTATTTTTCATTTGACCGTAAATCTTTTGAATGGCAAAAAATTATAGAATCAGGACGAATTGGGCTTATATGGAATGGTTCACCAGATGATCTGACTGTTGACCTTATTGCAGTGAAAGGATAACTGATGAAATTAATCGATGCATTTATTCCTGTTTTTGAATATTTTCAAATTCTCGGCCCAGAACTCATGGATGATTCCTCAAAAAATGTGGAATCTGTCATGGATGAAATCTTAGCTCTGCTGGAAATAAGTCAGAGGCAAGCTGTAGCAAAGTACTATACACAAAATCAATTTGATATTGCATTATTTGCTATTTGTTCCTTTATCGATGAAAAAATATTGGATTCTGACTGGAAGTATAGTGATGAATGGGTTCAATCATCATTACAAAAACGATTTTTTAATACTTGTCTTGGAGGTACTTTATTTTTTAAAAAATTAGACAAACTCAACAGCGCTAATACTAAAGACCAGGACATAAGAGAAGTTTATTTATATTGTTTACGACAAGGATTTTCTGGATGTTATTTTGACATCGGAGAGCAAAGTAAACTTAAAGAAATTATTCAAGCAAATTACTTAATGCTAGTAAAAGAGCAAGATATCAAGTTATTCGACGTAATAATCCCATCCAAATCAGTTCAACCTACATCTGATTATCCTTTGAATAAAGTTAAAGATCTCATCTCTGTATGGGGCCCTTTGTTAGGCGTAATATTGATTTTTTTGTATTTGAGAAATGATTTATTGAACTCTATTTCAATTTTTGTAAATGGCATATAAGCAGGAAAGGATAAAATGAAAAAAGTACTAAAATTTTTATTAATAGTTTTTATCTGGCTTATTGTATCAGGCCTATGTGTTGCAGGTGTTATTTTATTTGATCTCCCAGTAACACAAGGACTTTGGATTTTCGCAGGAATTTTTGTTACCTGGTATTTCACTAAGTTTATTATATATTTGTACCGTCGCTGGCGAGCTAAACAGAGAGTCGAAAAACTAATAAATGTTGATAGTGGGGATGATCAAAAGAAAAAGCTATCTTTAATACAATTCTTTGCACAGAAAGACATTGATAAATATCTAACAAGAGTTATTAACCGAATTAACCAAAGTGATTTAGGTAAATTTAATCACTCAACAAACAGTCTGACCTGGGCTATCCATCTTAAAATAGATAATAATCATGGACAATGGTTACATTGTGAGACAATAAATAAACCTAAATTGAATGATCCATTATTTAATGAGTTTAACCATATTGAATGGATTGTTTATAACCAGTTTATGATGTTAGATGTTGATGCATATTTAATGAAGGAAAATAATCCCTCAGCTAAAAATGCGTGGTTACAATTACTTAATGGTTTATCTTATAGTAAAAAAAGTAAATCTTTAGATAGCTTAGTTGTATCTATTCATATTGACGATCTTAGCAGTGAGCAGAGGTTGCAACAAATATCTGATCTTATTCGTACAAAATATGAAGACATAAAAGAATATTGTGGCATTGAATTAAGTATCAGTATTGTTCTTATTGGTCTAGATGAATTAAATGGGGTTGATACTTGGTTAGATAACTTAGGTGATGAATGGAAGTCTAAAGTACTTGGATGTGTTAATACAAATAATGCCAATGCAAATATTATGGTTAAGCAATGTTTCGAAGAATTGCATAAAATTTTTAATCAAGGATCATTATCTTACCTTATATCTAATGGCTTCAATGTAAACGCTGCAAATTTACCTGGAAAAGCTAAGCAATTTGAAACAGCGTTAAGTGCTTTGTTTGAACGCATGTTTTATTCTAGTCAATTTCAATGCTCGCCTAAATGTGCCGGTCTTTTTTTGGTAATGAAAAGCCAAGGAAGCCAGATTTTTGTTAACTCTTTATTAGAAAGTAGTGCACTTTGTTGGTTACCTGCTGAATTTACTAATCATAAAACAATTAGTGACATTGAAAAACGTAAAAAAAAGTTAGTGTATGTGGCGGCTAGCACAGCTTTAAGTGTTTTATTATTCATAATTCATGATGTTAATAAAGATAATATTGAAAATATTTTTAAAGGATATCAGCAAGAATTATCAGGCTCTACTAAACAACAACAATTGGTAGATAATTTAACAAGTCGATATGATTTAGTGCAAAACTTGTCTGGGGTAAATCTTGCGCATTGGTTGCCTTCTAAAAATGATCCTCTTAATATACCAATTATTAGAAGCCAACTTATTAATGATATAAATGAAATTTTGATTGCTCCTATAGATCAAGGTTTTGATGAAAAATTAAAGAGTTTTGATAGTTCTGACTTAGATACCAAAATTGATTATTTGAATATTCTTATTAGACGGATTAATCTTCTTAAAGCAGCCAGTAAAGCATCGATTTTAGAAAATTTAAACAACTTACCTCAACCATATGATCAATCTTATATTGATACTATACCTGTAGAAAGTTTACAGGCAATAAATCAAATATATACAAAGAGTCTAGAATTAAAGCAACAATCCAGCAAAGATGGTTATCGTATTAATTGGCAAAAAGACATTAATATCTACGAAGCAAAATTGTCTGCAATATTATTAGCATCTGATGGTGATATGCAGTGGTTGGTTGACTGGGTAAATCAAAACTCATCTATAAAAGACATAAAATTAAAAGACTATTGGCATGGAACCAAGAATACAGAAATTAAGCTTCAGGTAGATAGAGCTTATACCGTTTCAGGTAAATTAATAATAGATAGCTTTATCGAACAATTACGTCTAGCCCTCGGTTCTCAAAGTACTTTCCTACGTGAATACTTACCATTATTTAAACTTCAATACGAAAGAAACTATTTAAGTAGTTGGGGCGCTTTTTTAAAGGGATTTAATCTGGGACAAAGTAGTTTAAGTAACCGGGAACAGTGGTTAAATGTAATAAATGATCTAACAACGGGAAGAAATATATTTTTTAAATTACTGAATGATGCGGATTACCAATTGTCTGAATTCAAAAATATGGATGTCCGTCCCGATTGGTATGAATTTGTGGTGTATTACCAGGATATGCTCACTTTGGGTCAGGATAAAGTCCAAGGCAACAAAAAGAAAAATAAAGTATTAACTAAGCTTGCACTGAAGATGATAGGTGCAACTGGCGCCTTAGGAAAAGCAGTTGCAACCTCTGGAAAAAGTACGTTAAAAACCAAGAAAAAAATTGATAAAGCAAGTGGTTCTGGACCTGGTCCATCAGAGCGTGAAATCAATTTGCAAGAAGCGGCTAATAATTTAGATAATTACAAAAAAACTTTATCTGATATGGTTTTCAGTATTGAGCAAAGAGCAGAATCTTATAACAATATAAAAGGTTTGTTTGAATTTTATGAAAACCCTACAGGAGCAGGAACATTACTCGCGACATCGCAAACTAGTATCAAAAAATTACAAGGTTTAATTGGTAAGGCAGGTTCATCAACAGCATCTTTTTGGAATGTATATACTGGTTCGACGAATATATTAGAAAACTTTATGGTTCAAGAATCAGCATGTCATACTAATAAAGATTGGAAAGATGACTACTTATTTGAGTTAGATGGTGTCCCTCTTTATAAACTAGACACGTTTGCGTATGGAGAAGCAGGGGTCTTATGGACATTTGTTGAAGATAAATTAAAACCTTTTATTACTCCAAAAAAAGGGGGAGGGTATAGTTTTAAGAGAATAAGCGATAAGCACCTACCTCTATCTTCAGAACTGTTAAATTACTTAACGCGAGCGAAAGATTTGAGTAATAAACAAAAGTTTGAGTCTTTTGATTTAGATATTACTGCTAAACCCACCAATCTTAATAAAAATTCAATTCTTTATGTATCTAAAACAGAATTAGCAATACAGTGTTCTGACGGTGAACAAGTATTAACCAATAATAATTATATTAATAGTAAAAAATTCAATTGGGATGCAAGCTGTGGCCCAGTTAATATACGTTTTACGATAGGTAACAAGGTCGTTGAAAAAAATTATCCCGGTGAAATGGGATTATTAAAATTTCTTAAAGATTTTAAAACAAGTAAGAAACGTTTTGAAATGGAAGAGTTTCCTCAACATTTTTATGTATTGAATCAATTTAACATTCGTTATTTAGACGTTAATTTTGAAATTGAAGGAGGCTTAAAGTTAATGCATTCCTTAGATCAAAAACCTCCTACCCCTCCAAGTAATATTGCAACGTGTTGGGAGAGTGTTTAAATGATTGAGCCTAATACTGAAATTTCTCTATTGCATAAAAGTAAGGGAAGTTTGTCATTTAAGACATTAGTAATGGCGCCATTCATTGGAGATAAGGTCTTTAATAGCTTGAAGTCACCAATAGAAATTAGATTAGACTCTTTTGATAAAGTGTTAAAAAAAGTTTCTCCAATTATAAATATCGAAATAGAAAATAGATCTTTGTGTGAATTAATTCATGTTGAGCAACAAACTTTAAGACTCGAATATGAAATAAATATACTTGCAGATTTTTTGCCTGCCAATATTGTTCAGCGTGAACCTAATTTAAATGATATCGCAAGGTTGATTGAGCAGATTCATCTTATGTTGCATCAAGACACTTTTGTGTTTTCAGCGGAACAATTTGACTGTAGAGGACTGGAAGTTCCTCAATTGACACAAAAGCATATTAAAAGATTTGATTTAGAATTGTTAGTTTGTGAGCTGGAAGCTTTATTAAGTACAGTTATAAATGATGTATTGCATCAAAAGAATTGGCAGAAATTAGAATCAGCTTGGAGAGGGTTATTCTGGCTTTGTCATACAGCATCATTAAATGATACCTGCTGCATAGAATGTGTGTCAGTTGATAGAAATTTTCTAAATGATGATCTTATGTCTCATTCTGATGTTGAAGAATCAGATTTTTATCAAATGCTATATATAAATAGCTTTGGTCAGTACGGAGCCATTCCTTATGGTGCATTAATGATCGATGATTATTTCTCAGCTTGCTATCAAGATATCGCTTTACTTAAAAAAATAACAGAAGTTTGCGCTATAGCGCATATTCCTGTTGTAACAGGCATTAAACCTCAAATGTTTGATGTAGATAATTTTAACAATCTACAGGAAATATCGTCTTTATCTGAAATACACTCTGGATTAAGGTTTATAAAATGGCGTAGCTTTATAAACGAATCAGATGCTAGTTACTTGTCATTAGTGATGCCTCGGATCTTAATACGTGAAACTTACTCAAAGGGTGAGCATGATCTTCCTTGGTTTGAGGAAAGTATTGGTAATGACCATGAATTTTGCCTCTGGGGGAATGCTAGTTTTGCGTTCATGACAAATCTGATAAGAAGCTTTGCAAAACATGGTTTTTGTACTTTTATTTCTGGAGATGATGGTGGTGTTTTAAATTTTGTTAATTTCTCACATACTTCACTACCAGTTGAAGTTTCATTTTCAGAAGATAAAGAAGCGGAACTCATTAAATTAGGCTTCAACCCAATTTGTACCAGAGCGTATTTAGGTCGAGTTTTATTTCAATCAGCAAATTCAGTACGCTGGGGGTCACTATTTTTCAATCAAAAAATTCAATCCGTAAATTCAATTGCCAGTGCACAGCTACAATATTTGTTTATTGTCTTGAGAATTATTCATTGTTTAAAAATTATCTTTAGAGACAAAATTGGTGCATTTGAAAATGGGGAAGAATTATCAATTCATCTTAATCGATGGTTGAGGCAATTTGTTGCTGACGTTGAATCACCCGTAAAAAGTTTACGTGCTCAACGACCTCTAAGAGATGGAAGAATTATAGTGACTGATGGTGAAAATATTGGTTGGTATGACATTTCCATAGAAATAGTGCCACACTTAAAGTATTTGGGGGATTTTGTTTCATTTAAAACTTCAGTTCCTTTAGAGGCGGCAAGCTGATGGAGTTTTGTGGTTATATGACAATAGAAGCTTCTATTCAGGGCAATATCGAAGGGTCGTCTATACGTAAAGCACGTCAGAATGCGATAAGTTTATTATCCCTTAATCATGAGGTAAAGCTACCGTTTCAATCACATAGAAATATTGGTAATGGTGCAATAGTACATGAACCATTAGTAATCGTAAAAGAAGTAGATAAAAGTACGCCCAAACTATATCAAGCTTTACTTGAAAAAGAAGTTCTACCAAATGTAATTTTAGAATGGTTCCGTTTTACTGAACAAGGAGAAGAATTACTTTACTATAAAATATTATTAAAGAATGCTTATATTATTTCTGTTTCCCCATGGACTCCTCCAGTAGACAAAAAGGAATTTGAGTATTTACGTTTCATGGAAAACATCGCGTTTGCTTATGAAAGTATCACTTGGAGTTGGGGACCTGATGGTGATATTGCTTATCAAACGAATTGGCGGGGAGATGAATGATATGTTGCGATTAACTGAAAGACTCAATTCAATTTCAAATACAGAGCATCAACATAATACTAACGATTTAATCGACGGTACTATGTCTCTATGTAATTTCATCCAAAAAATATTAAATACCAAAGTTGGTAGTGTTGCCATTGATCCCTTAATGGGAGTCCCTTCATTCGATGTCAGCCAAGGGTTGATAAACAAAGAAGATAAACAATCATTTTTGAATCATATTGAACAATTATTATTACAAATGGAAATCAGGATTAATAAAATTGAGACTTTCTTGGAAGATACTTCTCAGATTACTGTAATAATGATGTTCAATATGAATATAGAGACGAAAAACCAAAATAGTATCAAACTCAGCGGAAAATTGCTTTCCGATAATACTTTTGAAGTGAATCCAATATGAACAACCTCGCAGAGCTATATCAAAAGGAATTAAAATTACTGAAAGAATCGGCACAAGTTTTTAGTGCAGAACATCCTGCAATGACAGAAAGTTTAATGAGAGAAAGCGCAGATCCCGATGTAGAAATGATTCTTCAAGGGGTTTCGTATTTAACCGCTCAATTTAAGCGTGAAATGGATTCACAATTTCCAGTTGCGCTACAAGCTCTATCACAGGTTTTAACTCCTTCATTAATGCAACCTATCCCAGCTGTCACCATACTAGGGATGCAGCCTAAAGCAAATTTAATAAAACCATTAAGTTTACAAAAAGGAAAATATTTTGATTCTGTACCAATAATACTTGATGGTAATGATCAAACTAGCCAATGTAGATTTACAAACGTATGGGATATAGAAATATTACCAGTGCAGCTCAAATCATTAAATGTAAAAAAAATTGAGAAAAATATTGATCATGAATCACATCGAATAATTGAATTGAATATCGATTTTGATTCTTCGAGAAATGATCTTGCAAATTATAAATTTAATAAAATTCGTTTTTATATTAACCAGTCGATGGCTGACGCAGCACTATGGCTATTAATGTTTTCTAGGCAACTAGTTGGTATTGAAATTTCTGATGAAAATGGAGTGCATAAACTAAAATCAGAAACTATTAATCTGAGCGGATTTAATCATCAAACGAGTATTTTTAATAATGAAGGAACATCCTATTTACATCAAATGTTGCAGGAATATTTTATTGTTCCTGAAAAATTTTTATTTGTTGAATTAGACTTGAATGAATGGGTAAATAGGGCTGGTGAACAATTTCAAATCCAAATGCATTTTAGGCAACCGAATTGGGCGTTGCCAACGTTAGATACAGATCATTTACAAATGTATTGTGTGCCTATTATTAATCAATTTGATCACTTTGCAGAGCCTATAGCCATTAATAGTAATGATTATGAATTTCCTCTTAAAGCAAAAATCCCTAATATTGTTAAAACGGAATTACCAATCATTGATGTTATTAAAGTTGAAAGTATTAAGCGTAACAGAGATAAAAATAGACGTTATCAGAATTTACTCAAACCGGATTCTTTAAATAATAAAAGTGACAGCTTTCACTTTTTTAGAAGACATGGCAGTTATGAAAACCAAATTAACAATTGCCTAGCCTTACAGTTTGATTTTGGAGGCCGGCCAGAAGCTGGCGAGATATTACGTGTAAAACTCAGTTGTTGCCACGGTACAATTGCAGGAAAAATAAACCCAGGGGATGTTTGCCGTGCTACTAGTAGCAGTCCTGAGTTGGTTAGTTTTAAAAACTTAACTGTTTGTACAGACTTTCAACAAGCAAGCATAGTTTCAAATACAGCATGGCAGGTAATATCAGATCAAGCTTTAAGTTTACAAACGATTGAAACTGCCGAACAGTTAAGAAACATCTTGACTCATCATATACCTGCACAGCTTCAAGGTTCAGCTAAACATAAAACTAATTTACATAAAATAGATGCAATAACGCATCTTAAAGTTGAGCCTAGAGATCATATTAAAAATGGTGTACTTAAAAGAGGTTTTGAATACCGAGTCAGCATTAATGGTGAGCATTTTATAAACTTGGGTGACAGTTTTTTATTTACAGCAGTACTAGATCAATTGTTTGCCCTTCAGGCACCGTTAAATAATTTTAGTCAGTTAATCATAATTGATATACGTACAGGTGAGGAGTTGGAATGGCCACTGAGAATGGGCACAGCTACCAGTTAATAGAAGCACAGCTATTAAAACGTGCTACAAATTATTCTTTTGTTCAAGGGTATAAATTACTATGTGAATGCGTTATTGCACAAAAGCGTGATCCTATACACTTGGTTAGAATTCGCCCTGTTTTAGGGCTTTCCTTACCGCGCTCCGAAATTTATCAAATTATTAAACACATACAAGATGATGGTACTTTTATTTACTTTATCGATGTAAATATTTCGGGATTATATGGAAACTCATCGCCTTTACCTAAATTTTTTACAGAAGAACTAATTCAAGCGGCATTAAAAGATCAGAATCAAGCTCGTATTTTTTTAGACATTCTTCATCAAAGATTATATCAACTGCTTTTTCAAGCAAAAACGTATCTACAACCTTATTTTGAAGACAGTTCAAAGCAAACATTACATGAATTTATGTTTTCAATGGCAGGTTTTAGGGATCAAGCTTGGTTAAGATCTTTTCCTGATCCCGCTTTTGTATTACGAAATATTAATCTATTTCGTTATCACAAAGGTACTGCTGCAGGTATTCGACTTCTGATTGAAAAATTATTTAAAAATACCAAAGTTACTATTGAGCAATGTTATGAACATTGGTTCCATATTCCTAGAAATCAAAGATTGGGAATCGGTAAGCAAGGTCATAAGTTGGGAGAAAATACCTTACTAGGTAATAAAATGAACGAAACCTTAGGAAAGGTAATTATTCATATTTCAGTAATATCAGCTAAAGAATATAAGTATTGGTTCAATAACGAAAAAAACTGGTCGGGACTTAAAAGCTTACTGAGATACTTTATAGGACAACCACTTATAATTGAATTAAAACTTGAAGTAGAAAATAACCCACAGTTTCTCTTCCAGTTGAATCATAAAAATAAATTTACATTAGGTCGAAATACTTGGTTATTAGGGGAGCATGAGCTCAAAAGTGAAAAGCCGATTCGAAATATTAATGCTTCATTGCGCCTTCTATAGGGCAGTTTTATAATTTAGTTAATAGATAAGTTGAAATAATTATGAGTCAGTATACTTTTAAATTTAATGTCTATGGAGTTGATGAACAGACTCTCATATTACTGTATTTTACAGGACAAGAAGCTATATCAACTTTATACAATTTTGAGTTAGAGTTACGTTGTTTTGATTTAACACTTGATGAAGATATGATCATTAATCAAGATTGCCAATTACAAATTTATTATGGCAATAGTCTAATAAGAGAGATTCATGGTCTATTGATTGAATTTGAGGATGTGAAATATCTGCCTGATCATACTTTATACCGAGCTCGTATGGTTCCAAGAGCTTGGAAACTAGGATTATTTGATACCAATGAAGTATATCTTGATGAAGATATTAATCAGACTTTAAGTATCATTTTGCAAGAAGCAGGGTTAGCCGTACAAGATTTTCGATTCGACTTTAGCAGAAACTATAGGAAGTGGCCTTTTAGATTACAATATAATGAAACACATTTAGCCTTTTTACAACGCATTATTGAACGTGAAGGGATCTATTACTATTTTGAACAAAGTGATAAAGGCGAGATTATGGTCTTTTGTGATTCAAGGCAGTTTTTGCCAGTTGTTTCAAAAAGTAAAGTTAGATACCAGGCAAACTCTGGTGTAAATGTTGATTCTAAAGGTAATACAATCTCTGGCATTATATGCAAACGCCAATGTTTACCAAAAAGAATTACATTAAGAGATTTTAATGAAGAATCACCATCTTTAGATATTCGTGGAGAATCTCAAATAGACCCTAAAGGGACTGGTGAAATAAATTATTATGGACTTAACATAGTATCGCCCGAAGAGGGTGAACAACTATCTGTAATTCACGCTCAAGCATATCAATGCAGGCAAAAAGAATATATTGGTGAAGGTGATGTAGCAACTATGTCAGCAGGACATATATTTAAATTAGAAAATCACCCAAGAAATAAGTTTAATGATCAGGACTATCTTTTAGAAAGTATAAGTCATGAGGGCGCTAACCTAGATGAATACCGTGATAATCATCCTGATATGGAAATACCTCCGAGTTATATTTCAAATTTTATTTCATTATCAACTGAACATGAGTTTTCCCCTAAGCATGTCTCGTCAAAACCCGAAATTTACGGAACTTTAAATGCAGTTATTGATGCTGAAGGTGATGGCGAATATCCTGAATTAGATGAGTTTGGTCGCTATAGGGTAATTCTCCCTTTTGATAGAAAAGACCGTGATGGTGGAAAAGCATCTTACTGGATCCGTATGATGCAACCATTTGGTGGCGCTAACGAAGGGATGCATTTTCCTTTAAGAAAAGGTACTCGGGTTTTACTTAGTTTTATTGGTGGTGATCCAGACCGACCCGTTATTGCAGGTACAATTTCAGATTGCTCAGAGCAATCTAGTATTGTAAGTGGTCAAAATCAAACTAATAAAATATTACAGACTGCTACAGGTAACAAAATTGAATTAGAAGACCAAGAAGGTAAGCATAGAATTAAACTAGAGTCTCCGACTAATAATACCTATCTACATCTGGGAGCACCTAATCATGATGGTTCAGGTTATGTTATGGCAACCAGTGGTATAGAAAGAATAGATGTGAGTGGTGGGCAAAGGTTAACAGTTCAAGTAGGAACTGTAGGCTCTGATCATACTACATCATCTAATCAAGATGCTGGAGATAAAGATGAACTATTCGATTTTCATGAAATAAAGTCAAATGGTGTATTTTCAAAAGAAATGTCAACTGCGGATGAGATATCGGGAAAATTTCTGATCGAGAGAAGAAAGGGCAATAAATATTTATGGACTGATGGAAATGAGCATAATTATGGTGGTGGTAAAGTTTTTAACTTTGGCAATAGTTACGAAGAGAATCATGCAAAAGATAGCAAAAATGGCATAGTCTCGGGAAATACTTTTTCGATACCAAAGGTGACTGGTGATAGACCTCCAAATAGCATTAGTAAACTTAATAATTTTGATGAAGCACAAGTATCAAAAACATGGTCAGATACATACGAGTATCAAAAAGGTGCTAATTTTAGTTGGGGTGATACTGAGGATTATTCTTTTGGTAATGGTTATGAAGAAGCGATTATGGACGGTACTTATAAAATAAATAAACAGTGGACTCATGATAAATGTAAAGGTCCAGGTGAAGACATTATTGGTACGCATATGACCATTGAAGCCGATAGCGCAAGTGTTTCAAAAACCATTGGTGACTCATATGAATATACTAAAGGAAAGTCACTAAGTATTACTGTGGGAGACTCTGAAGAATATACCTATTCAGATGGCGGTGGTTTGGCAGCAAATTCATATACTTTAGCTGATGCAGGCTTAGCAACCAATGATGTGACCGCAGCAGGTGCTGGTATCGCAACAAACGAAACTACCACCACAGGTGCAGGCATGGTAAATAATGCATTCACAGCGGTTGGGGGGGCAATTGCAGGAAGTGAAGTGACGGTAGTTGTCGGCGGAATCGCCTCAAACGAAATAACAGCAGCAGGCGGTGGCATAGCAACCAACGAAATTACCGCGGCAGGTTTGGGATTAGCAACCAGCGAAATTACAGCAGCAGGTATGGGCTTAGCAACAAATGAAATTACAGTAAGTGGTATCGCAATGGCGACAAATGAAATAAAAACGGCAGGAGTCGCTATTTCTACTAACGAAATAACAACAACCCCTGGTGTATTTAATAGTAATGAACTATCAACTTGTGGTTCAAAAATTACCACTGAAACAGATCTGACAGCAACTGTGACAAAAACTACAATTTCTCCGTCTGGAATAGATATAGAGACTAGTGTGCCGGGTACCAAAGTTGATTTAAAACAAAAAGCGTTAGAATTACAGAACACAACAGCGACTGAAATACAGAACAAAATAATCCAAATAACAAAGGCAGCAACTGAAATAGAAAAAAAAGAACTTAGACTTGAAGCTGATAGTCTTGCTTTGAAACAAGCCGCTTTAAATTTAATTTGTTAAGGTTAAATTATGTCTTTAGTGAAATCTCTTCAAGCCTCTTTTTTTAGCAATTGCTTTACTTTTAATCATAGCCATTACTTTAATTGCTCTGCCGTATGGGGGTTTTATTTAGACTCTGGAGTCTCAATTTTGGAACAAAATTTATGGCAGGTAATTGGTAGTCATATAAATGGCGAAATTCCGATTGATGAAGGTTATGCTAAACAACATGGTGAATTTATTGTCTACGGCAATGCATATGCACCCAAAGGCAAAAAAGTAACAGAGCAAGCTGTCGAGGTAGAATTTTGTGGTATCAAAAAACAACTTTTAGTAACAGGGGATCGAGTTTGGCAAGGTGCACTTGCTTCACATCCTGAGCCGTTTAACTGTATGGAGATAAATTATACTCGCGCATTTGGAAGTAAAAACTATTTACATAACCATATGGGGATTGGGCACTTGCAGGGCTCAGAAAATTTAATTCAAGTCCCAAATATTGAGTATCCAAATAATCAGCAGTTATCATCTGGAAAGGAGGTAAAAGTTGCAGGTTTCTCTGCATTAGATAGTCGTTGGCAGACTAGAAAACAATACATGGGTACTTATGATGAAAAATATATTCAAAATGAAATGCCGGGGTTAGCATCAGATACCGATTTTCGTTTTTTTAATTGTGCACCGGAAGATCAACAAATTGAAGGATACTTTAAGGGGAATGAAGCCTATCGTATAGTCAATATGCACCCTGAACTACATGAAATTAAAGGTCATTTACCTGATGTAATCGGGCGATGTTTTATACAACAAAAATTATTAGATGCAGAAACTGTTTTTAAAGAAGTGCCATTAAAACTCGATACTGTCTATTTCTTCCCTTCCGACAATATTGGCATTGTGATTCATCGCGGAGCCGTAAAAGTTAGTCACCCACAAGCAAAAGATATTCAACATATATTATTGGCACACGAAAATAAACACGATAACACTCGTACATTAGCTCATTACCAACAAGAACTGCAAAAACGTACAGACCCAGAACATGCATGGAAATACTTACTTAATACTACGCCGTTAATACCTATCGATTGTGTTTGTGGTAGTAAAAAACTGGTAGGGGATCTTGTATCAAACAATCCAATGGCAGATTCCTTTGCACAATTTGGTGAAAAGCAAAAACAAAATGCGATCACCCAAGCTGAGCAAGTGCAACATACATCAGCTGAAAAATTAAAAAAAACAATAACCGAACTTGAAGATAAAGGACAAAAAGAACAAGCAGAACAACTTAAGCCTCAATTGCAATTATTAACCAAACCTCTAGTGGTCGATCTCAATGCGCCTTTACCTGAAAACAGTGCAAAAATAAAAACCATCGCAGATAAAGTATTACCCGAACCCGACAAGTTAAAAACTGAATTAAATTTTTCTCAAATTGATTTTGAAGCCATGGATGAATTACAAAAAGAAATGAGTAAACAAGCTGCGCAAAGTAAAATAAATGTCAAAGATGATTTAAAGAATCAAATCATCGCATTAAAAGAAAAAGCAAAAATGTTAGCTGATGAAGCACAAAAAAAACCAATAGTTCAGAGTATTACACAATTAGAAAGCGCGGTTAAACAAATGGATGAGATACCTATTTTGCCACGATTCGATTTAGAAATCGAAGATTCCAATACCCAGATGATAGAGGCAGTAAAAAAACAAAAAGAAGCTTTTTTAGCGCATCCTGATATTGATGAAAAAATGAAACAACAGGTAAAAAAACAACTTGAAGAGATTAAAACTGCGGATGAAAATAAAACGATTGGAGAAGGGTTACGATTTGCGTCAGAAAGTTATCTTATGGGAGCACATTTTAGCCCTGAATCACGTTCTCCTCATGAAGGTGAAGAAAATAGACGGATTACACAATTATTAGTTGGATATAAACAGGATAACAAAACCCCTGAAATGAAAGATATTGCTTTTGGTGACATCTCAGATCAACAACTACAAAAACTACAACTTATTGGTGGTTATCTTGAGTATTGTAAAATTTCTCGTTGTAATTTTGATCTGGCTGATCTGAGCAAAGCAGTATTTGCCCATGCGAGGATCCATGATTGCAGTTTTAGCCATACAAAATTGGAATGTGCCAATTTAGGTGCATGTCAAATAAGTCTTTGCATATTTAATAGTAATGACTTTAATGAAGTCACCTTTGCCAAATCTCAGCTAAAAAATTGTACATTTAATTTATGTAAATTTGGTGAGCGTATGGATATGTGGTTAGAGACAGAATTTACTGACTGTGTATTCAAACAGTGTGACTTCTCTAAATTCAATTTTATTGAATTAACAATTATTAATTGTACTTTTGAAAATTGTATTTTCATTGAAACAAATTTTGTTAAAGGAAAACAAACCGGCTGTCGTTTTATTGATTGTGAATTAAAATCAACCAACTTTATTATACCTGATATGGATCATAGCGCTTTTATAGGCTCAAAATTAAATAATGTACGGTTTGTAGGGGGCGCTAACTTAGAATATGCTGATTTTTCAATGGCTCATGTCATAGAGTCTAATTTAAGAGATGCCAAATTAAATAATGCGGTTTTTAGCGGAGCAACTTTAAATAAGACTGACTTTGGTGATTCTAAAGTACGAAATGCCAATTTTGATAAGGTCATAGCAATACAAACTCAGTTTATGGAAACTGATTTACAATATTCTAGCTTTAAAGGGGCAAATTTAATGGAAGCCTCGTTAATGCAAGCGAATATTTGTGGTTGTGATTTTTCACAAGCAAATTTATACAGTGCCAGTTTTATTAATGCCACTTTAGGTCAAACAAAATTTAAAGACGCGATTTTAACAAATACTATTTTACAGGATTGGCGACCATGACCCGAGATGAATTAGTGTTAAGAATAAAAGGCAATGCAGAATTACCACCCCCCATCGCAAAAGAAGACTTTAGTAATATGGACTTGACTGAACTTAATTTAGCGGGTGTTGTATTTTCACAATGCAACTTTATGGGAACGCGTTTTAATAATAGTAATTTGAATCAAGCAAGCATAGTCGATTGTGACTTAACGCATTGTGATTTATCAAACTGCGACTTAACAGAAATCAATATTGTAAAATGCAAGTCTAAGCAATGTCGATTTATTGGTAGTAAATGTAGCAATATGAACCTGATACAAAGTAAATTTGATGAATTAAATGCATCTAAAATACAAGCTGAAAATATTAATGTGGTTGAAAGTAATTTACAAAACAGCAACTGGCAGCAATGTAAATTGGTACAAAGTAGTTTTATTAAATGCAATTTAACCAATAGTGACTTTTCCCAAAGCAAACACAATAGAACGAACTATATTGAGTGTGACTTACAAGGCATTATATTTAAACAGGCAAAGTTAGAACTGGTTTTTTTTCAGGCAGCTATATTTCACAATTATGATTTTACAGAAGTTGATATGCAAATATGTCAGTTTAGAGAAAGTAACCTCCAGGGATCAAATTTTTCTGGATGCAACATTAAACAATGTGGCTTTATGAAAGCTCAATTGCAAGGCGCTAATTTCAATAATGCTGTTGCTGACAATACAATGTTTATTGAAGCTAATTTAATGGACGTCAATTTTTCTAAAGCAAAATTAGAGCAAGCATTGTTTAATCTATCAAATTTAACCGGAGCCAATTTTCAATCAGCCGATTTAAAACAAGCACAATTAACCAAAGCGAATGCGACAGACGCTAATTTTAATAGTGCAGATCTGACCTATGCCGATTTTTCTCATGTTAATTTGACCAATGGAGATTTAAGCCACAGTTCACTGTTTCGCACTAATTTACACGAAATAAAAGAGTCTAATACAAAATGGGTAGGCGCAAGTCGTGATCTGGCATTAGAAACCGACAAAGACCGCCAAAATGCAGAGCAATTTAATGTATGAGAGTAGATATGAAAACTAACGATAATCTGATACAACTTAATCCTTTTCAATCACAAAATTATATTGATAAAGCAACAATAAAGGCCGTAAATAATACACATGATGCGCAACAATACCTTGTTAACAGCGGCCATGGTCTTCATCACGCA